>Ga0265797_10000294_pt1 | contig 92947 bp, 82 predicted proteins | sample P2T30metagenome_FD_192433 | JGI IMG/M metagenome (GOLD analysis project Ga0265797, IMG submission 192433) | Plant litter microbial communities from East Loma Ridge, Irvine, California - P2 T30 | ecosystem: Environmental > Terrestrial > Plant litter > Unclassified | place: USA: California... | reverse complement strand
CGCCCTCCTCCAAACTCCACCTCCTCAACCCATCCATGAATCCCGGGTTGCAGCGCTGCAACTCCGGCGTCCAGTAAACAACCTGGCAATCACATTTGCTGTCCGGAAGTGGCGGCGCGCTAGGAAATCCATGAAGGCAGTTGGGCAGCAGATGATACTCCTTGCGAGGGAGTGAAGGCACGTACTGGCGCCAAGTCCGACTGGGAGCACATCGGTCGAAGAATTGTGCCGTTCGGCCTCCTTCTATGTCGATGGAGAATCCGTCAGGGACGTGTATATCGTGTAGTTGGATGGTCAGGAAGCCTTCTTTTGCGACGTCGAGAGGCTCGTATCCGATCGTGGGATATGGAGGTGGGGGCGGGGAAGGAGCAGGTGGGGGCGCGGCTCTCCTCTTACGCGTACGAGGTGTGGTTTTCGGAGTATCAACCTCGTGCTCCTTGGTCTCCACGTCGGTTTGATGCTTCGGACGCGGTGCGTCACCTGCAGTGCTATCACGGCAGCTACCAGTGCTTCCAGCTTTTTCCTTAGCTTCTGGCTTGTTCAAAGTTCCGTTTTCGATACCGTCGCCAATCCTCGTGCGATGCTTGGGATCCTGCAGATTCCTTTTTTCCCTTTCAGGCCTCGTCGCCGTGCTATCGTTGCTTGGTGCAGCGACTACGCTCTTCATATATTCATCTCCGTCTTGACTTCTCGCAGATACTGGGTGTTGGATATATGATGTCGTGCTCGCATTCTTCGCGCATGCAGTCTTGGTATCCTCGGCGATTTGTCCGACTGGTGTCGGTGATGGACTCAGGACGGGTTGCTGTCCCGATGACTGGCGGTCACGATCGGTGTCATTGCTGACAGCGTTGTGATCGTCGCACGTCAACGATCTGATAAATTCGACTAGCTTGGTGCGTTGCTCGCGAACCATCGAATCCTTGATGCCGAGAGATCTCAGATTCCGCCGCAGCTCTTTGTATGCTTGCTTGTCGTCGTCGTCTCCATATGTGGTCATCACGGAACCTCTGACAGTTCGCGATTCTTCAATTCTCTGATCGATCATCTTGCCGAGTGCAGCAGGTAATGCGTTCGATACCATTTGTGGCAGGCGATCCAAAGTAGCTGGGAGAGAACTAACATCTTTCCCAATGGATTCGAGTTCCAGTGAGAAAAGAAACGGCGTGAGCATATTTATGTGCCGTGCAAGACGATTTCTAGATTCGTTCACGTTGCTCGCTGCTGCTCCTAGCCTGAACCTGTCCCAGTGGCCCAGATTCCGTCGGCGTTTGATCACCGTGCGAAGCTCAGAAATGGTCTTCTTGCAGCCCCTCAACAATTCTCCAATCTCCTTCTGCTTCTCAGCACTGGTCTCGGTCCCGATGAGCGTGTCAAACCGGCGTTCGACGTGAGATAAGAGTATTTTGCATTCACTCAAGGTCTGGACTACGTCCGCATACTCCGTCGGAGCATTCCGCCAACCATCGTACGTCCTCTTAGTCAGAGCCAGGAGGGCCACTATGTCGCCGATGGAGAAGCCGAAACTCATGTCGAGGATCGGGCGAGCCGCGAGCGTGATCTGGACTTAGTTCCTGGATATGGGCAGAAAAGTGTACGGCAGGATGCCATCGCGAAAGCATTCCGGGATGTGCTAGGATGTAGCTTCAGCTTGCTTACATGCATGCATGATGCATGCCAGCGTGGCCAGCATGCGAGAAAACAAGCCAAGTGAAAGATACAGTAGCCGATGTTATCGAAGCGGGGCTGTGCCAAACAACCTAAGTACTGTACAGCATCGCTGCAACCTTAGCGAGCTTGGTGGGATGGAGGGACAGAGCCTTGGAGGGTTATCAGGACGACTTGGCCTGGCATGTTTTTCGTGTCGATGGTAAGTTATAGTCACAGCTCCTTACTGTTCCTTACTGTTGCGATGATTCAGCTAAGAGGCTTCAATGTCTACAGCTCCAAGGCCTATGTAGAGACGCAGACCTGGTCCAAGGTCCCATGGCGAGGGCGAAGTCGAGGTCGAGGTCGAGGTCGGGGACGTAGGTGACGGCCCGAAGATGATATTTTTCATCGAATCCCTTTTTCTTTAAGACGATTGTGATGATGATGATGATATGTAAGCGACGATAGGGCAAGGTTGCTGCTGCGATCTCGGACATGAAGTCCGCTATGTGGTACGCGCTCAGCAAATTATATTGGCAGCCTACTCCTTTCAATAAACAATGCACGTCTTCCACCAAGGCTGACGCTTTTTGCTCTCCCGGATACATCGGCAGATCCGTTCCATTTCCCGTTTAGGGTTCTGCCATGTTAATTCCGTCTATATCGACAACAGTAAGTGTTTCACTACCCACGCTCGTCTACTGCTGTTGATCCGTTCCTCCAGTCTCGCTCTCGGAATCCGATCAAAGTCCAAAGTATACAATACCTAAACACTTCTCATCCGACCTCCCACAACGTTCCACCTAAATTGCCTTCCTCTACTATACATCTTCACGTCAGTACAAGCTCGGTCGAAGCAATCAGCCTTACTCGTGCAGGAGGGAGCAGAAAAGCAGGTTCCACAACACCGTGCAGCCATCGTGGGCCCGCGGCCGTCTTGGTAGTCCAATGCCTAGCACTGTAGCACAGGTATTAGCGCCCAAGATCCTTCGCCTTTCTTGGCTTACCCATCAATTGCATGCTATATCTTATACATCTGAGCCGGGCGAACCGGTTCGCGTTAAGGTAAGGAAAAGTTTAAAGTTCTGCTGATCTGCATACATACCTATCTCATACTCTCTTTGTCTCGTCAATCCATTTTCGCCATATCCGGAAGCAATCGGCGCCACTCTTCATCTTGGATACGCACGCTGTACGGATTGCTATCTGCCTATCTACGATATCAAGTCTTCTCGATAAGCAATTTCAACCAGCCCGGAAGCTCTCGGAAATCGCTCAACAGCAGCACCAATCATGGACTTAAAAACATCCTCACAAAGGGCGATGAACGACACCACCACCACATATCAAACACCATGCACAGAATCCGACTCTCCAGACAAATCTCAAAAACAAACACAGCTTTCGAGCAGCACATTCCAAGGCCCTTATCAAGACGACAGCACACTAGCCGTCTATCTCAACCTACGAACAATTCCCGCGCGATTCCTCATCTGGTTCAACATAACTTTCAGCTGGGTCGTCGGAATCGCATTAGCCTCTCGTACCATCGACGGCTGGCTCGATGCTCACTTTCCTGGAATCGACAAAGGGACAGTGGCGATAAGCTTTGTCGTGGTTTATGTTGTCTACGCGATCCTCGCACATACCCTAGGAGTCTTCTGCGGGCTCGTGTACGAGCTTTGGCGGAACCCATACGCTCGGGCGCCGACGTTGAGGGGCAAAGTCGGCAGGGAGGAGGAGGTGGCTATGTTGGTGGAAAATCGTCTGAGAGCGAGGCGGTTGTGTCGTGTCTTCGTTCCATGGAAAGTGTAGAAGAGTTTGTAATTCGAAGTCCGCAATGTTTCCCTCAACCCCGACGAATTCATATCCATTCGGGAATATTGTCTCTTACGTGCCATCTCTCCCCCCAGCGCCTCCAATCCCACTCCCCACCCTCTCGCCGATCCCGCTAGCCATTTTGTGGTCACCAGGATTCGCAGCAGCTTCGTACAAGAAGTTGACCGCTTCTCGGCTGGCTTTGATCCACTCGCCCTTGAACCCGATGTAGCTGATAACCGTCTCATCTTCCTCCCCTTGGCTCCAATTGTCCTCCCAGAATAGCTGAAGGCTACGCACAGTATTGAAGAGCGTACGCTTGACGGGGATTTCTTGCACATCATTCGACTGTGCCAGTTCCAGGGTTTGTGTGGGTTGCAGGGAAGAGGCGGTGTCGAAGTCGAGATCGTCGCGGTTGATGAAGACTTTGAGTGTCATGGGGGCGGAGGGGGTTGTGGAGGTTCGGATGAGGATGCTGTGTAGTCGGATCTGGGCGGTAAAACTAGGTTCGGTAAGCAAATGTTTGACGACGTATTGTAGTATCCTGGCAGTGTGTTCTTACGGGATGTGCATGAGCAACTGCTCATCTGCATCGCTCTTCAGCTCCGGCTCTTCATTAAGCCTCTCGCTCCACGTTTTTTGCACGACTTTCGATCCGCTCCGCGATTCGCTCTCGTTCAGCGTGTTGATGGCGCTGAAGTCGATCTGCTGGTAGATGTGGTTTTGCAGCGCGGGTGTGAGATCGTCGGAATGGTCGTGGGCCGCTCCCTCGGAGTGATCGTGGCCGTGATGTTCGTGCTCATCGTGACAGTGTGACATTGCTGTTGTTGGTGGTAGCTGGCGAGCAGCTGTTGTTGATGAGTTCACATGTTGGTGGTGCGAGGGTGGTTGTTTCTCGAAGAGCGAGAGGATGATAATCCAACGTGGGGCACCAAACGTCAACGTCCACTTGCTCATCAAGGTGTTTCGATTCGATTTGGACCGTGAGATGTTCCTCAATGCTACCTCATGTACCGTTTGGTGAAGAGTTGGTCAACACAGATGCAGACCGTGTACTATATCTTCTATAGAAGTCCGTCAGGAGTTCGATGGTCTACGGATTCGATCAGTGCTAACACCAACACCAACCCTGACCAATATTTCCAACTTCATGGAACATCATGTTTTGGTATCAAGCTTTGACTCATCGTGATAGTAGTCTGTCTCACCCTGTATATAGAATATTGAGAGCCTGTCTACATTGTTATCCATGTCATTAGGCCAAAGATGTCTCAGTGCACGTTTGAACGACTCAGGACTTCAAGTAATTCGCAATGACCATGTTTCGAAAGACACTGAGAAAAGTAAAAGCTCACACATACTAGGATGCAGATGAACGTGAACATTACAAATCAACCACTACTTCAACTTCCAAACTGCCACTCCCGCACCAGGGACGTCGCCATCCTCGCCAATGATGAGATCACCATTGACCTCCGGTGGACTCTGCGCCTCCCAACCGTAGTTGATCGCCCAAAGCAAATCACCTCTCCTAGTCAAACGCATCGTCGGACCAAGGTCATTGTCCGTACCAGGAACCCGACCAACGAGATTCTCGACACCAGCCTCAGCAGCGACGTCCCCAAGATACGAAATCAGGAACTCGACAGGCGGGTTGAAAGCAAGGTAATGCGTATTGTTCTCGGAGCAAGCTGCGGGTTTGCCTGGCCTGTGACGCGAAGTATACTCGACGGTCGCGTTGGAGCTGGCATTCTGACGGGAGCACTCGATCCACTCCTCCCAGCTTGAGATGTTGTACTTTGTTCCAGCATAAGTGACACCACTTCCAGCGTAGTTTGGCGGAGTCTCGATTCGTGTAACACGCATGGGCAGACGATCTCTTACGGTGCCTGCAGAGGGGTTGAGGCCCGGGACGTATGCAAAGTCGGGCGTTTTGCTGCCAGTGTGAGGACCGAAGACAACAGGGCCGGAGAATTTGGCGAGTGCTTGATCGAAAGCTTCGGGGATGATTGGCAGACTGGGCACGACGATCATCTTGTATCCCTCGAGACTCTGTTCGGGCGAGATTACATCGATGCTGAGACCGAGGCGACGAAGTGACGAATAGAATGTGTACACCAGATCGACGTATTTCAACGCAACATTCGCGTATGCGGCGTCTTTCGGCTGCCATGCTCCGCTGTAGGGTTCGATGGTCCATACCCAGTTGGAGGTATAATCGAAGACGAGGGCGACATCAGCCAGTCCCTCGCCAGTCGCATTTTCGGCTCTTAGTGTCGGCAAGTCTTCGTTGGCGAAAATCTGGGATTCGATGTAGCCTTGATCTTCGGTGTTGTCAGACAAGAACAGAGCTGACAGCGTTTGTTCTTGTGCAAAAGGAGGCTGACGCCAGCGGAAGTAGTTCACGAGGTCACCGGAGGAGGCAAATGTCTCATGTGTCCACAGACGAACCATGCCTTCGAATGGCGAAACGCGGTATTGGTTCCAGTTGAGTACACCAGGTTCCATCTCCATAACACCGAATGGGCCGTGATTCTCGCCGTACCCAGCGCCGGAAACACCGCGGTAAAGGGCGTGGTGGAAGGATTGGATGTCCGGCACACCAGTGCGCAGGTAGTCGGACATCTCACTATCAGAGAGCGACACCGCCTCTACACCGGCGAGAGGATACGCATCCCATGTGGATACGTCGATTCCTACCTCGCGAGTGAACTTGTGATGATCAAAGTCTGTGTAGAACATCATGAAATTGTGCATGACTGCATGGTTGGGCGCGAGCTCTCTGAGTATGGTCGTTTGCTCTTTGGCAAATTCGATCACCATGTCACTGCTAAACCTGGCCCAGTCGAGCGTGTGTGCCTCATTTGTGGTGTAGACCTCGAGGAATGGCGGCTGGACAGTGTCGAAGGAAGCATACTGTGACGACCAGAAGACGCGACCTTGAACTTCGTTCATGTTCTCTATTGTGCTGTACTTGTCCTGGAGCCAAGATCGGAACCTGGTGATAGCATCTTTGTCGTAGCTGCGCACTGTATCGTGGCAGCCAAATTCGTTGTCGAGCTGCCAGCCAGCAACAGCAGACGAGTTGCCGTAGCGCTCAGCCAGCTTGCGGGTGATTTTCTGGCTCTGCTCGCGGTAGTCGAAAGAGGAGAAGCTGTAGTGTCGGCGAGAGCCGAATTGTAGAGTCTGGTTGGTGCGGTCGACAAAGTCGATGTAGTATTTCTCCGAAAGCCAATTCGGAGGTGTGGCGGTGGGTGTGCCAATGATGGCTTTAAGACCGTATTTCTCAAACAATTGAATGGTTCTGTCCAGAAGTGTAAAGTTGTACTGGCCTTCAGATGGCTCTAGTACAGACCAGTCGAACTCGTTCACTCGGACAAATGAAATGTTGCTTTCTCGCATCCTGGCAACGTCCGCCTCCCACATCCAGTCTGGCCATTGAGAAGGATAGTAATCAACCGCAAGGTGTAGCCCACTGGGCCATCGACCTGCATCCGGGGCAAGAGAAGCATTACCGATCGATCTTGTCAGTAGGTTGTGGTTTGGTATCGATGTACATGCTGCCGCCTGTAACAAAGCAGACCAGACAGTAAATGAATGCATGATCGCTCAGGTGTTGGAGGTTAGCCTTAGAATAGGCAGCTCTCGTTGGCGTTGGCGTACTGAATTTATATGCACTCACTGCTTATTGCTAGGGCGGCGGCTATGATCCGGCAAGCAGCTGTGAAGCAACATAAAGCCCTCATTTTGCACGTCATTGATATCGTCAACAGCCATCCTCTTGTACTTGTCGTAAGAAGTCGGAGGCTGCCCGACAGAAGTGGAGAGCAGATCGATCCCCGCTCGAACTTGAAGCGGAGTATGTGGAGACGTGCAGTTGGAAATCGGCAAAACTTCAAAGATCTGCATTTCTCCGCTCGAGAATAAACAGTCTTTACCTGTCACGTCAGCCGGGAACATCCACGTGGAGCCGATGAAATCGTTCTGGAAACGAGTGCGAGAACGAGCGTGCCATTGCATCGCGGATGTTCCCGATCTCAGATTGATCAAGCACTGTGAGACGGTGGGAGTGCTTGAGAAACCCGTGCATCTTCACATCAGGATAGCTGGACAGGCATTACACTTGCAATGATGCCTGCGCATAAGACGAGCCATTTCTGTGAGCCTGTGATTGGCCTCTGTATCAGTGATATCTGTCCCAATGTTTGTGTATTGTGTATCAGTACAGGTCGCAAACAAGCTACCGCGTCCAGTGAGTACCGCGAGTACACAGTGTTCATGCCGCCATGGCTTCCTCAGGACGTCGCTGCTGCGCCCTTTGCTTTTGAATCTCTCTCGTTCGCTGGGGGTCCTCTGCTGGAACGCCAGGCATGGGTTCTTGGACCGATGTAGGAGCATTAGGCATAGAAGGCACGGCGTTCGCTTCCTGTTCCATAGCCAAAAGCTCGTCTTCCACTTCATCCTCGTCCGCATTAGACATTTTTCCACCCAGCAATTCGTTGATTTCCTAAACACCATGATCAGCCTCACATTCTTGACGCCATGTCTCTCACGCCTCCAGCTCACATTCTGATATGCCCGCGCCTCATCGCTTTCACTCAGTATCAGTTCCACCCTCTCCAGCCCTCCCATCTCCTTGTGAATCTCTTTCAACACCGCAGTGCCTTGCTGCAGACCGAAGACAACATCTTTCTGCACCAGAGCAAACTCCACGTCCGAGGTCAAGGCTTGCAACTGTGCAAGCTGCTGGTCCGTCTTAGTGAGCAGCGACTCCTGGTATTTCTTCCGCCGTAATGCAAGCAGCGCCTTATCTTTGTGCCCTTGGCGGAGGCACTCTCGCGCGACTTCGGTCTCGCGGTCCGTCACGACCTTGATGCGTTTCTGGTATTGCTGCAGCTTGTCGCGCTGGACTTTCATGTCGAGGATGGCTCTGGGACATGCTCAGCAAAAGCCATGTCTGTCTGGAGCGTGTGTGTCCGAACCTACTTGTCCTGGACCGAGATCTTGTTTGAGCTGTTGCTGTTTCCCATCTTTGCGGTGTTGCCGTGCGAGCTTCGAGGCTCTAGGCGGCTGAGGTGTCCTCGGTATGTAATGCGGTCGTGGACAGATCGTAGTACAACGCAATGCTACCACAATGGTCACGCGTTGATAGGGTGACTGCAGTTGGTCGCGCGTTTCCTATCGCTGATGTCACATGCGCCTCGGCTTCCAGATAAGGAAAGTACGGCCCGATGCCACGTGCTCGGGACGACCTTGTGAATGTGAAGACTAGAACGACGTGGTACTTCCATTGTCGAGAATCACATGTCATTGATATTTCTCGAGAAGCTCATTTGAAATGAAGAAAGCCTTTGACGTGAGTCGCATCAACAAATCGTCTCTCAATGGCGATGTGATCATCATTCTGCTCATACCTGTCCCTTCCTCGTTGAATTACACGTACATGACCACTGAGAGGCTGTATTTCAATTTCATTCAAGATGAGTCTTGAATTGACTGATTTGACGATGACTCCGAAGGCAAGCATGGTCTTCGTCTACTCATATCAGATGCTTTCGAGTTGACCTGTTACCATCTGTCCGCTGAGAGGCTGAATCTAAACTTGTGCTTCGCGCTAGCACGGGAGCAACCGTCCTTCGATTTTTATGGCTCGCATATCAAAAGACAGTCGTCTCCGTCTCTCCATTGTGGTCGTACCATCACGCTCCGACAAATTTTTAAATGGCGAAACCAACGAGACTGCTGGGAGCACTTGATAACGACGTTAATATCGCCGTCGGGAAGTTCCTCGAAAACGGTGTCTCACCGGATATAGATTCTCTTTACGCTGCTCTCCTCCGCTCCAATTCAAGCATTAAGAGAAAGCCCAAGAAAGTGCTGCAACAATCTCTGGAGCGCTGCCTCGATTTTCGCGGGGTGCCTGAGGCCGGAGATTCCAGCGACGACTCCGAAGCCGCTCTTGAGAGAGAAACTGCAGCAAAAGCACCACACGCCGATCAGATGAATCGCTCCCTGCGCGCCAATCTCGGCGGCCCAAGACCGACCAGTCCCCCTCCATCCGATGAGACTACCAGGAAGCGACGGGCGGCAAACGGAGAGGCGCTTCCGAAGCGTTTGAAGACCCAAAAAGACTCCGTTGCGCCACCAGGAGATGTGAGCTTATACGACATCGGCGGCATTGAACCCGTCCTCAATCAGCTGAAAGAGCTGCTCGTTTTACCTCTTCTGCGGCCGCGCAAATACATCGAGACAAATGTCAGCCTGCCTCGAGGTATTCTACTACACGGTCCGCCGGGATGCGGCAAAACCATGATCTCACGAGCCTTCGCGGCCGCGCTCGGTGTGCCATTCGTTGAGATTCTGGGTCCTTCAATCGTGTCAGGCATGAGCGGAGAGTCTGAAAAAGGCGTGCGAGAGCGCTTCGAAGAGGCGAAAAAACACGCGCCCTGTCTGATCTTCATTGATGAGATTGACGCGATCGCGCCGAAGCGCGAATCGAGCCAGAGTCAGATGGAGAAGAGAATCGTCGCTCAGCTACTGGTATCGATCGACGAGCTCGAGAGAGACAAGGAGAAGCCAGTAATCGTTCTCGCAGCGACCAACCGCCCAGATGCGCTCGACCCGGCTCTCAGGCGTGGAGGTCGCTTCGACACAGAAATCAACATCGGCGTGCCCAACGAACAGGTCCGCGCTGCTATCATGCGCGCACAAACGAGAGGTCTCTCACTGGCAGCAGACGTCGATTTCGCCTCGCTTGCGAAGAGAACTGCTGGCTTCGTTGGAGCCGATCTGAAGGACCTGGCAGGCAAAGCAGGTTCATGGCAAATGGCACAATACAGAGAGGCACTGGAACGGCAGGCACTGGACCTCGAACAGGTTATGGATCTCGACGGCGAGAAGCCTATGATGCCACACGTAGACTCCATCATGAGGCTCATCAGCACAGCGCGCAGAAACGACATCCCCGAGCCTCCTGGATTCGAAGAAACAGCAATTACGATGGCCGCTTTCGACGCCGTTCTGCCCCTCATTGTCCCCTCAAGTAAGCGCGAAGGCTTCGCAACGATCCCCGACGTCTCGTGGGAAGACATCGGCGCCCTCGCCTCAGTCCGCGAAGAGCTTCAAACGGCGATCGTCGATCCCATCCAGAACCCCGAACGCTACGCCGCGGTTGGCATCAGCGCTCCCACCGGCGTACTTCTTTGGGGACCACCAGGCTGCGGCAAAACCCTCCTCGCCAAAGCCGTCGCAGCAGAGAGCAAAGCAAACTTCATCTCGATCAAGGGTCCCGAGCTGCTCAACAAGTACGTGGGCGAGTCCGAAGCCGCCGTCCGCCGCGTTTTCATGCGCGCGCGCTCCAGTGTGCCCTGCGTGATCTTCTTCGACGAGCTCGACGCTCTTGTGCCCCGCCGCGACGACTCCCTCTCCGAGGCCTCCGGCCGCGTGGTCAACATGCTACTCACGGAGCTCGACGGCCTCAGCGCCCGCGCCGGGATCTACGTTATTGGCGCCACCAACCGGCCGGACATCATCGACGACGCCATGATGCGCCCCGGCCGCCTCGAAACCCGCCTGTTCGTCGATCTGCCCGGTGCCACCGAGCGCGTTGAGATCCTCAGGGCTCTCATCCGCAACAAGCCTATTCCCGCAGAAGTCGCTTCCATCGCAGGTACGAGCGCTTGCGACGGCTACAGTGGCGCGGATTTGGAGAGTCTGATCAGGAAAGCCGGTCAACACGCCCTGAAGAGCAAGAAGAACAAAGTCGAGATGGACGACTTTGAGTTCGCTGTGGGGTCTATCAAGGGCAGTGTGGGGAGCATGGACAAGTACTACAAGTTGCGGGACAAGTTCATGCATAGGCAGTGAGAGTACGAGGGAGGGGGAGAGATGCGTGACAATACCTGGCGAGCTTTCCGTAACCGAGAAATCATCTTTTGGACGTATTACTGTTCCTTTGACGCTCTCAGTGGCAGATGGTTTGTTTTGGTGGTATGAAAGTGCTGATACGATTATGTGAGCCAGGGTGATTTCCGAAGACACCGTTCAAGTAAGTCACTGCTCTCAATGGCGATGAACTGATTTCGGCAGACGCATGCCGCTGGTACGAGCGTGCGAGCTGGAACGGGTTGCCGGGACACTGTCCGACTAACTCACTGCTCTCAGCGGTCTACAACGAGATTTAGTAGACTGACGCCGATGGTACTAGCACGTCGATCAGAGCAACACCCTGAGATCCCCAAACATCAATTCATCTCTCTCAATGGCGCGTGTCTAAAGTTAGCAGGCTCATGAAGCTGGTACTAGCACATGTCTCGTGTACTAGATTAGAGATATAGGTGAAGGATTCGAACGATTGCAAGAGTCACTGAATCGAGCGCTCTCAGTGGCATGTATACTGCTTTAGTAGACTGATGTCGCTGATAGTAGCACGCATTCTCAATCAAGTGTCGAGGATGCATTCCTATCGAACCGACTCTCTCAATGGCACGTCGCCAGATTGGGTAGACCAATGTTGCTGGTACCAGCACATACTCTCAGTCGAATGTAAGAGATGTCCGTACATTGATCTGGAACTCTCAATGGTACACTGTCAATTTGGGCAGATTGATGTCGCTGGTATCAGCACACTTTTCGGTGAATTTGAAGAGGTATCCGTTCACATTGTGTATATTGATAGAATGCTCTCAATGGTGCACCTCTGGTCTCGGTAGACCAGCGACGATCGTACGAGCGTACGGTTGCTTCTTATCTCACTTAAGCAAGCTGCATATGCGTATGAGAGTGTAGGCGAAGGAACTAGCAAGATGTGAGACAGGACTCGTTCCTGTAGCGTTACTTCAGCGATGACTGTACTACTTGCGCAGTTACATGCGGCGTTCTCAATGGCGCGCGAGTTAGTTGAGTAAGCTCGTGCCGTTAATGTCAGCATAACGTCTCAAATCGAACGAACGAGACATACCCATCTCGTTTGAATGCTCTCGAACGTGGATCCTCAATGAGAGTGTTCTCGTGTCGCTAAAATGCCTATTGACCAAGTGGAAGATACTTCTGCAAGTATATCGAAAGCACGCTCTCAATGGTTCACCCCAATTTGAGTAGACTTATGTTGATAGTGTGAGCAGGAAAATCACGTGTTATCAGGGAAGCTGAATCAAAGAGCAAATGTGAGGAGAATATGGCTATAGTATAACTGTCCGTTCATGATAGCGATCCTCTTGGAGTTTGTCCTATCGGCTTGGTGTACTCAATCGCTTGTTCGTTAACGTCGCATGTCGCTGACACCGACGACTGCTCTGCGTCGAGTGCAAGAAGCATTCGTTTATATCCATTTCCACGCTCTCAGTAGCACACCATCAATTTAGGTATACCAACGCTGGCGGTATGGATGGGGATGCGATACCTGACATACACCTTTGTTTAGGCAAAGTTACCATGTGGTAACTTTAAAAGGCAAAGAGGAAACCGTACCTGCCGATCTCGCCAATTCGCACGACCCACACCAGGCTAGATTAGACTAGGGCTCAGCCATTGGCGTCGCCGCGGCGCTCGAGCTCGTTGTCCTGCGCTCGAGCACGTAACTCTTTCTTCTTCGATGGGCAGTCGATCAGTCGGACGTTGCGAGCATGGGGATTGATGGATCTATACCGTATCATCCTTCTCACCAACACCTGAAGAAACAGTGACGAGATAACGCAGACTGGCTTCTTCTCCCGGTCCCTTGTCGAAACGGTCTGCCGAGATTGCCGAATGGTCTCGGCAAGCGCATGGACGACACTAGAAGATAGACCAGACCAATTGCATCCCTGAACAATCCATATAACAGCCTGGAAATAAAATCAGCTAGGCCCGCAAGAGTAACATGGGAGATCTACCGCGGAGTCTAGTGGTATGGCGTGGTGGAACCTTAAGCCTCTACTAGCTCTACTCCTGTTCCTGGCTCCGTTGTCTTGAGGTCTCTGCTTGTCTTGCCTTATCGTGTCTTGACCCTCGAGTCTGCTGATCCGCCTTTCTTCACACATCTGCCCTGACATTGCACCGCACACGAGTACTACCACCGTACACAAACAGTCTTTACCTCGCCGAGCCGTGTGATTTTGAAACATTCTCGCTTCCAGCTCACATCACATCAACAAAACACAAACAACACACTCCTTTGGAACCATATCACTCACACACACACAACCGACCATGTCGACAGGACTTCACAATGGCCAAAGTACGACCTCCACGACCATCAAGATCACAAATCAAACCTCCCACTAACCTCTCCCAGTTGGCTGCGTCCCCAACTCAGTCAGCCCCGGCACCTACATCGCCAACTTCACCGGCACCTACACCAAGCCCGCGGACCTGCTCTGCGCAATCGCCGTCACCGACGACGCCCTGATCAAGAAGATGGACAGCGTGTGCTGCAAAGGACCCGTGAAGACCGACGACTCAGGCTGCTACCACTGGTGCCATCCCGAAGCCAAAGACATCACCGACTGGGCGCAGTGCATCTCCGACAACGTCTACACCGACACCAACTTTGGGCAGGCGTGCAACGCGCCGGGCGAGCTGGCGCTTAAGTCGGCGCTGGACCAGCACGAGAAGGCACCCAGCGGTACGACGTCGGGTGGTGGCAGGTTGGGAGGTGCGGGGTGGAAGGTTGGTGTGTTTGTTGGTGTTGTTGCGCTTGTTCAGGCTTTGTGCTGAGGATGATGGGGGGTGTTGGATTGCATATTGGTGTGGCGTTCAGAGTGTCTCTTCTTTTTTTCCCGTTTGAATTTCATGTATGGTGAACCAGTCACCGGTATACCCCAGCAATGCAAGTGTTTCGTATGTCCATAATGAAGATGTTGTGTGATCTGATTCAATGTTCCTATCCGGTGTTGGTCGCAGTATGATTGAGAGCATTGGTCGACTCAGGTATGCGGTATCACCAAGAAACCTGATATGTGTGATAGTCTCGAAACATATATGTGAGTGATGACAGGAGATGGTGAACGATGGCAATGTTAATGCACATGCAAGGCATGCACTTATTAGCCGCAGCACGCAGCACAGCACGCAGCCGCGGCGGCGTCTGGTGACCGAAGTTTAGGTAGCAGCGCAGGTGGCAGGCGTTCAATCTGCCGTCATCGCCGTAGCTTCCGATCGTCTACACCGCACTCTCTCTTGCTTTGCGCTCGTTACACCACGTCGCAAGTAAAACATCAAACTCTACCAAGACGCCTCAAACCAGGGTTGAGAAACACCTTAATCCCTGAAACCCTTGGAAATACAGCAACATAATCCCAATTCGACCGGCCACCTCAAACACAACCATGGCGTCCTCCGACGTAAGTCATTCACGCAATAACCCCAGTCCGAATCAACCCATACTAACTCCCAATCTCTCAGCCCTTCACCCTCTACGCCATCTCAACCTCCGCCTGGGGCACCCTCCAATCCCTCCCCCTCCTCCTGGCTCCCCGAGTGATAGTCTCCCTCTGCAGCCCGGAAGCGCGCCACATCACCGACTTCGAAGCCTACCTTTGCCGCACCCTGGCCCTCACGCTCCTAGCCCTCGCAGCCTCGAACCTCGTCTTCACCGGAGTGATACCCATAGGCCCGCAGGCGCCCGCATCCTCCTCCTCATCCCCATCAACATCCTCAACCTCCAAGACCAAAGAACGCTCCTCGTCCGGCGAAGAAACCTCCTCCTCATCCCCTCCCCGCCGCCCCGGCGTCGCGGCCAAGAACGAAGTCGGCAAAGCGACGGCTTCGATCGCGGTGGCTTTCCAGGCCATTACGACTTTCTACTTGTACACGCAGGTCATGGGCGCGGGGTGGACTTTCGCTTTCACGGCGGGCCTTATTGGGAACGGAGCGCTGTTCTGTTTCGGAACTTGGACGTTGTTGTTTGGGGCGGATGCAGCGCGGGTGAGCAAGACTACGGGCGCGGACAAGAGGACGAGCGGGTTTCCGTTTGGGAATAGCGAGTCGGCGCGGGAGAAGAAGAGGGAGTCGAGGGGAAAGAAGAGCTTGTTGAGGGGGAGGTAGGCGCATTGGGTTTTTGGTTTGAGTATCGTTTTGAAGGAGGGAGAGATCACCTACGGAGGCAAAGCGATTCGGTAGGAAAAGGACAGGTTTGTTTAGCCGGTATCGAAATTTGAGCGTATTTTTGCACATGGCAGTGGTTTCAGATTGGAACCTGATGGCAGTCGCTCGCACAGAGCCTTCGACCTAGGTATATATCTGCACAATGAACGCCTCAGAAAGAAAAGTCATTATTCGGCCACTCCTGAGAGGCTCGTCCCAAATACCGCTATTTCTCAAGTCCAGCTTCTATTACATATCAGTACAACGCAATGCCTCACAGCCGCCCACCGCTCAATCCCATCAACGCTCCCACAGCATCCGCTTCAGACGCAGCTTGTGCGTCCTCCGTTTTCATGGGCGTGTCCGAGTCCCGATCGTCCACAGCAGGATTAGTTTTTGCCTGCTGACGTTTCTCATACTGCGCCATCATGCCCTCGAGGTAATTGTCATAAGGGTCGCCTTCACCCTCAAATCCACCAGAAGCGCCAGTAGGAGGCGGCGAGCCAACATCGTCATCATCCTCGTCGTCGTCGTCGCCGGCGCCGCCTCCCGGCGTTTGAACAACGGACTTGGCCTCGCGGTCTGCCCGGATACTTCTGCGCTGGCGTTTCAGAGGGTTAGGCCCGTTCCAGGTCAGCCGCTGTGCGGGCTCGGTATCCTTCTCCATAGCCTCTTCGACACGGGCGTCGACCTGCTGCAGCATGCCCTCGCGATCCGCCCGCGACAGCTCGGCGGCCATGACGGCTTCGAGCAGGACTTCCTTCAGCATCCACTCCTCGCGCTTGATCTTCTCCAACTCCTCGGTCTCGCGCTTCAGCTGATCCGCTTCCTGCTCCGCCCATGCTATTTGGCGTCTGAGCATGCGCATCAGGTGGTCGGCTTCGACGGCGCTTTCGAAGGTTGTGAAGTGGATGTCGGCCGGGTAGTGGATCATGAAGCCCGGCTGCCCTGTTATGGGGTGGTGCGCGGGGATGTAGGTGATGTTGTCGTTGGGGTGCGAGGGCTCAATGGGCGTGCCTTCTTCGTCATGTGTTGGGACGCCGCTCATGTCTTGCGGGGTGGTTTTGGCGGCGCCCAGGGCTAGTTTTGTCGTGCTGGCTTTGGGGGCTTTTTTCATCGTCGTCACAGATGGGTCGAGGAAGATGCTTCCTCGTGCGGGTTCGGGTTCGTGGACGGTGCGCATGTGTTTGGCTAAAGCGTCTGAGCGCGTGAAGGATTTGTCGCATTCTGGAGTGGTTGTCAGCCTGGTGTCGCGTGGGCACACAGCTTTCTCCTATCAACGTTTCTTACCTGGTAGCGAACAGTAGTACGGCTTCTCTTTCGTGTGGCTGCGCATGTGCGCTTTCAGAGCATACCCACTAGGGTGATTGCTCTGCTTGCGCTGGCACTCGCCCCATTCGCAAACATACTTGGTCTTCTTTGGCCCGTTGGTCGCGCAATGCAAGTTCTGTACGTGGTTCACCAGCTCGTCGTTGTTCTCCGCCGGGCCCCATGTGCAATCCCTCCACTGGCACTCGGTCTGCGCATCCTCCCTGATCGCGTACTCGTCATGCGAGGGCGATCCTGGCGCGTCGCTCCAGCCGTCCGACGATAATGATATCGCGTCGTCTTCTGCCGCGTCGGGCTGTGAAGAGGGCGCGCGGTCGTAGCCGAGCAGGGATGGATTGGTGGGAGCTGTCTTGCGGCGTTTGGGCGGCGGTGCAAGGTGGTCTGGGTCGATGTGCGCTATGTCGATACTGCGATGAGAGGGCAGCTCGATGGTTGTGTCGTCTTGGTCGTGTTCGTAGTCTTCTGAGGGTGGGGAGGAGAGGTCAGAGCTGCCACCGGGAGAGTCGGCCATTGTGTTTGATGATGTTGATGTTGTCGATGGTGATGAAGATTGGGTTTGACGTGTTGGTGCGCCTGTTATCGAGAGTTTTCTTGTTAGCGAGGATCGGAGGACTGCGAGGTGAAGTGAGATGTAGTTGGTACTGGTATGAGATAGATAGAGGCATGTGGCTGTGACCATCGTTGGCCTACGGCATGTTGCACGGCCCAGGCGATGTAACGCGCTAGTCTGCGGCCTTGAAAGAAGCACAACGCGCTTCACATTCAAATCTGACTCCTCTTCCTCCACGACATCTAACTCGCATTTCCGCAACAACATCGATCAGGCTGCCTTGCATCCACCTAGTGTACATGCGGAGGCACGCCTAATATTCGATACATCTGGTAAGCACTCAATTCCATTCCTCCCTTACGCCCCACTCCTACACGATGACAATTAAGAGTTCTGCAATGCCAACGGTTCTCTCGGGAACCGGATGCGGATTAACTTAACACATACACTTGATCTGAACCATACCCTACATTCACAAACATGCAACCGTTATCTATCAGATACACTGGGACCCAGGCTGACTCCGTTGGCAGATTTAGCATTCTCTTGACATCCGTGTGATGGGAGGCAGTACAGTACTGTATAGTCTTGCTGTACTGAGGTAGTACTGGACTTCTTGATGCAACTCCAACTACGGAACACCGTTTATGTAAATATTGAAATTCCAATACGTTCTGTCTATGACATGGTTCAGCCTTCCACTCGTGATCGAAAATCGTGAGTCTTGAGCTTGCGCGTGCTGTACTTCTATCACAATACCAGATGGTGGGTAGATGTATGTGTCAACAGTCAACACGGGGGAAGAGCACATGGAGTCTCGAATCTCCAAGTTCTAAGCTAAATGATGATGTCGTACTACGTCAACAAGAGCGGTACAAAGGTTCTCAAGATCGTGATGCATTAAAGATATTGGCCAGCTACCTATGGAGGTAAGGCGAAATCACAGAAATGAAGTGCCGGCCCTAGCAGATTTGTATTCTGCAACAAGAAAGCTCAATCACTCAGCCGGGCTGTCGCCAAAGTTGAGCGAGTTCGCCTCGCCGTGATAGCGTTCGCCGTGAATCTCGACACCGGCCAGAATGCTGTCAACCTCCTTCAGATCGTTCTCGCTGAGCTCCACCTCGGTCAAGTTCTCCTTCACCCTCTCCGCAGTAGTCGCACCAGGGATGGGAATGATGACCGGGTTGCCGTTACGCTCACTCTGCGCCTTGACCCACGCAATACCAACTTGACCGGGAGTGCAGCCCTTTCTCTTAGCCAAGGTCTCCAGCTGGTGGATCAGCTCGACATTCTTGGGGAAGTTCTCCTCGGAGAAGCGAGGCAGGTGGCGTCTCATGTCGTCTTCAGGAATGTCGTCGCGGCTCTTGATCTGGCCGGTCAAGAAACCGCGGCCGAGAGGCGAGTAAGCGACAATGGGAATTCCCAGCTCGCCGCAAGCTTGCAGTACGCCGTTGTCTTGAATCTCAGTCGCCCAGAGCGAGTACTCAACCTCGACGGCACTGATCTTCGCCACCTTGGCTGCACGGCGGATCGTGTCGGCGCTGCACTCGCTGAGCGAGATACCACCCAGCTTGCCAGCTTGAACGTACTCGTTCATCGTGCGAACAGTTACCTCAATCGGCGTCTTAGGGTCCACGCGAGCGCACTCGAAGAGATCCAACTTTTTGGTTCCAGCCAGCTGCGTCAAGCATTCGTCAATACTCCTGCGGACATTCTCCGGTGAGCCGTCTGGCTTCATGCCACCTTTGACCAGGCCGCCTTTGATGGAGAGGACGACCTTCTTGGCGTCGCCGGGGTGCTTTTCGAAGTACTCGCGCAGGAGGTGCAGAGAGTTGCGTTCAGGGCTGCCGTAGAGCTCGCCGCCGTTCCAGAAGTTGGCGCCGCTATCTAGGGCGGCTTTCATGGCTTCAAAGGATTGGGACTGCGAAGGGGGCTGCTGACGCCAGGTTAGACCCATGAGGCCGAAGCCAATGCTGCCGACCTTCTCGCCGGCCAGTTTATAGGTCTTGCCATTGTCGGAGGTGAGGACGTCTTTGGCTTTGTCGATGATGGAGGCCATTGTGGGTAGTTTCTTGACGGCTGTTTAGCAGGTAGGATGTAGTGTGGTGACTTCGAGTGTTGAAAGGTTGGAGGGACTGAGCGAGCTTGATATTCAACCGTTGACGTTCGGAAGTGATGCTTTTATGTTCAGCGTATATCTGACCGCAATAAGTTTTGTTCTCAATCGACCGGCGATAAAGTGGCAAGCTGGCTCACAAAATCCGCGATGACGATGTGAGTAGGATGGTGCGCGATTAGCGGCGACCGAATCCACAAAACAGTAGCTTACCTCGAGACCGGATCGAGAACTGTGATGGCCTAATTGAGACGTGTGTTAGGACTGTACATGTATGTAAGCTTGCCTCGTCGCTTGCGCGTGCTTGTTGCAGTGGCAGTGGCAACTTCCATACAATCTCCCACTCTTTGCCCCACCACCAGTTCTTTGCCAAGGGCGGAGCTGAAGAGAACTTCTATTTCCGCTGTCATCCTTCATGTTGGAATCAGGAGACATTAAGGTACCTATGCTTTAGGCAATACTGTAATGGCCCCATGTGGTATTCCTGAACATACCGCATTGGTGCAGAAGCAACACCAACACATAACCCACCATGACAGCATCCAACCATGAACAGATCCCCGCCGAGCTGATTGACAGCTGGTAGGCCTGATATATCTACTTGAGCTCTCGTTGGAAGGCCTGCTTCCTGACCTATCTACAGGGCGAGATACATTGAACCACCTCAAAGGGCATCCTTCGAGCAAAAGTGTTCAGCTGCAAGCTCTTCTACTGTCGATGAGATTCTGCAGTCATTCCTTGCAACATGGTCCACCAGTCTCATGGGCTCTAGTCTGGCTCGGCTGAAGTCACTGTCCACAGATGACCGCCTTCGCCGTCTGATAAAGACTCTGGTAATCGAGGATGACTGTGAAAGACTGGATCCTTGGATGATAGGTGACTTCCCTGAAGTAGATGCGTTGACCTGTGTCTGGACCCGAAAAAACACTGGTAATCCCTATTCGCCCAGAGACCAGTCTCACATCGTGACTACTGGCGAGTTAGACGCTGGGATCTTTGATCTTGCACATTTACTCCGCGAGGGCTTACTACGTCCTACAAGAATCCAGATTAGAGACTACCACATTGATCAAGCCAATTTTGGGCTGCGTCCAGAAACGGAGCGTGTCCGGGAGTTGACCAAGGTCGCGATTTCTACCGCCGAAGATGCTGTCACCTCAGTGCGAGTGGACGGGCTCGCCAGGAAGATCATCGAGCACTCCAACCTAGCCGTTACTTGCGTGAAGATGCGGAGCGTAGACATTGATGCCTTCCCTCCTGTGAGCTGGAGCCCACTGGTCTCGAAGCTCGGCGGGACCGTTTCTCTTGCATGTCCCAGAGCTGAACAGGCGACTATTGAGCTCTCCGAAAACTACATGGGCCAGAAGACAGCCTTCGCAATGCTCCGTTCGGCGAACATCCTCGTCGAGTTTGACGCGGCAGCATACTGGCTAGAACAAATCTTCTACAGATCGCCAAACCTGCAAACGCTCTCGTTGACTGTCCAGCAGCAACCACCAGGCCCATGGCTTGTCCCAGACCGCGTGGTACCCGCGCTCCGCGAAGTCACTTTGTCTCAGACGCAAACGGCGATACTTGTGCAGGACCTCCTCGCGATGCTTGCCTCCTCCAAAGAAAGCTTGACGCATCTCGATCTCCGCTCGATCAAACTCACAGGGAGCTCATGGCGTAAGGTCCTTTTGTTGCTGGCAAACGAGTACCGCAACCTCAAATCCTTTAAATTCGACCGTTTGATGGAAGAAGAAGTGGAAGAAGAAGTGGTAGTGTCCGGGCAGGGAGAATCCTCCTTTTGCGTCCTTGACTTTGGCGATGCGAAAGATCACGTCCCCGAGGCATACTGCCACGGCTTGAACTTGATTGCGAAGACCCGTTGCCCGCATAAGCCGGTCGCCACGGTGATATACGACGGTCCGAATGCACGACTGATTCTGCATGTCCTGGCTTCGAAGGGGAAGCCGGGAGACTTCAAGCCCCCGCGCCGTCCGGCTGTTGAGGATATCCAGTAGCTTGACTTCCTTTGGTGCCAGACCTGCTTGTGCCTTTAATCAATAGTAGCTTGCTTGGTAGCCAGGGCTCCCTTCTCTACATGTGAAACGCATCAACCGTTCCTGTGTATCTTCAGAAAGCGAACAGAAAGACGTTGCAAGCTCGCAAGCGTGCAGATGAATTCAAAGGCGTGTTCTTATAGTATACCTGGCTTTTATTCCGTAGTTTGCGTTATACACGTACTCAAATCCTCCTACGAGAGCGTCCGTCGTGGCATATCATCATCATCGGGCGTTATCGGAGATTCTGAGCCTATCGGTCTGGTGTATCCTTCTTTTCGTTCTTGTCCCACTATGGGCATGACTGACCGAAATCCGACTTGATCCATATCGCGTCTCTGAAATTGACTGGAGCTTGCTTGAAGGTACATGTACGCCTCCACTGTAACCGTCGGCTTCGCGCCGTGCCTCGTAGAAGCTGTTTGACGGAGAATCGCTGATAGGTAGTAAAAAAGATCACAGTCCGGGTCTCGGAAAGGCGGTTGTTTCGTCAACGACGCTGCGGTTACATTTAGGTGGATGGCACTCTCGTCGATTGCCCTGCTATCGGGCTTCTGCATTGGTATCAGCGTGCGGGTACATGATATCTCATGAAGTCCCTCGGCGTCGCGACTTCTGTGCTGAACCAGCATCAGTGCTGTCCTCTCGGCTCTCGCCTCGCTGCCACTTCAGGTGTTCGATTCCATCTCCCTGATCATGGATGTGTGAAATGCGACAAGCGCTACGATTTGTGTTGTGTCTCTCGCGTCAGGCAGTGCTCGGCGATGGGTAGGAGGCCATATTGTGGGCAAATCTGCGATGATCTCGTGCCATGCAGTGGTTCTGTGCAAGCCGGATTGGTGCCAGACAAAGGACTCTGACTGACTTGAGGTGTTGTTGTGGTCTTGGTCTCGAACCCGGCTGTCTCCGAGGGCTGTCTCCGAGAACGCCGCAAGTGGAGTCGGTCAAACTAAACTGCGACAAAGTTGCTCGGCAGCGTGTGTTGGTGCGAGGGGTGGTAGCAGAGCAGTGGTCAGCGGACTCGCAGAACCTGAATCAGCTTTACAGGTAGTTGACAGTGTGAATCGTTGGGCTGGGTGGCTGGCTGTGTGCTTCACGTCGTTGGTCGACTTGCCGATGCGCCGGCAATTTCACTCCAACGTACTTACGAACGAGGGTTTGGCGGCGCGTCCGAGAAAGACGGTTCTTCCCCCCCCCCCCCCCGCCAGTGTCGCATACATACATCAATCCACCAACTCCTGCCCTTGCGATCATCAACAACATCTCCCTACGTGTAGGCACGTTCAGCTTGCATGAAAGACATGGCGATTTTATACCTCGCTCGCCCTTGCCAGAGGTCCGTTCAAGCTCTCCAGACTGCCAAGAGGCGTGCCGGCAACCTGCAAGCATCCAGATCTGCCGCAGGGCACCGCCATGTCTCGCGGTGATTCGTGAGGCGCTCGACTGCCCCCTCTGGCCAAGGAACTATGCTGTCGTGCGGATCGTCATCATTATGGTGCTTGCAAAGTACATATATAGCCCTTGCCGGTGGCCGATTGATGGATATAGACATCGCGACTTCCATTACTGGACGCGTGGTAAGTGCGACAACTCATACGAACGACAGTGCCTGGCCTAGTAAGAGTGGCGACTTGAATCACTGCAACAGCTCCGACAAATAATATCGCCCGGCTTGGTAAGATTTGGACAACATGTTCGTATACACCGACGCTCTGCTGGCAATCGCTCTGCTTGCTGCAACAGCAGGCGCCCAGTCTAGTTCGGGTTCTGCCTCTGCGGCTTGCTCGCCGACTTTGACTGCAGGTTATGCGGCACCCTCTGTCGCCAGTGGATATGCGGCCCGCCTTATTGCCACGGGACTGACCTCGCCGCGTGGCATCAAGTTCGACACCCAAGGCAACTTGCTCGTGGTCGAAGAAGGAGTTGGCATCACGGCCCTCAGGTTGGAAGATGGCAGTGGATCCTGTGTCGGCGTGGCTTCGCAAGACACGGTCATCTCGGACGAGTCTCTCAACCATGGCATCGAGCTTTCTCCGGATGGCAATACTCTTTACGCATCGAGTTCCAATGAGCTATACTCCTGGAACTACTCGCCCCAGGAGAGGAGGGCAACCTCGAACGCAACCATTCTGGTTGAGAACATGGAGGGTACGGATCATACTTCGAGGACCTTGTTACTCTCCCAAGCTGCTCCTGGCATGATAGTAGTCAACCGCGGAAGCTTTGAAAATTTCGACCTTGAGGCCAAATACATCGAGTCGGGCCATGGCCAGGTCAAAGCATTCAACATTAGCGACGTATCTTCGCCACTCGACTTCAACGATGACGGCATCCTTCTGGGATGGGGACTTCGTAACGACGTTGGGATTGCCGAAGAGCCCAACACTGGTGGAATATGGTCTGTTGAGAACTCTGGAGACCAGCTGAGTCGCTCCGGCAAAGATATCCATGAAAACAATCCGGGCGAGAAGTTGAACTTTTTGGGATATCTGAACGGGACCAATAGCTCCAACCAAGGCCAAAACTTTGGCTATCCAGACTGTTTCGCGGCCTGGCAGGCGGATGATATTCCAGACTTCGAGGGTGTTGCCGGAGTCCAGTTTGCTCCATACACGCAGAATGATACCAACAATGACAGTATCTGCGGAGAGCGCATCGCACCTCGTCTAGTCTTCCAGGCTCACATGGCTCCTCTCGACATCAAATTTGACGCGAATGGTACGCGGGCCTGGATCAGCTTCCACGGCAGTTGGAATCGAGACGATCCTGCCGGGTACAAGGTCAGTGTTGTCGAGTTTGCTGGCGGCGAACCTGTGGATGCGAGCGACAGTATGACAGCCGCCACCGACATTGTGTCCAATGCGGACATCTCTGCCTGTCCTAGCAACTGCTTCAGACCTGTGGGTCTTGCGTGGGATGGCAATGGCCGGCTGTTCATGAGTTCCGATTCCACTGGAGAAATCTATGTGATTACGCGTGAGGAAGGTGAGCGATCTTTGTTCAGTCTCAGAAAGGTGTTTGCAAGCTAAATTTGGCTGATGATAGGCACGGACGGTTCGGCGACGACTGCGACGACGACAGATACTGACAGTAGCACTGACGGGTCGTCCTCGTCGCCTGCATCAGCAACGAACAGTGCTAGGGTCAACGACTTTGACAGTATGGGTGCAATTGCTTTGGTGCTTTGTGCGCTGGCCTTCTTCGCTTGAGTCTTCTGCTTGGCTACTCTCCATGGACCGGCTCCCAATCGAAGCAGTCAACAAGTCTGCATATCTATTTCCAATGCTCCCATCATCCTGCCCCTCTCCCTGCTGTCAACAGAACCCAGCATGATCGTATGCTTGTTCTTTTGGCGGTTGGGAGTTGCCGATCCTTCTGTCAGCAGAGCCGGTGTATGCATGTGAGCGATCAGATCGGCCAAGGACTGGTCTAGACAATCGGCACATCCCACTCTCGTTGCAGTGCATGTCTTCAATATGAGTTGCAGCCTGCTGTGCTGTTGCCTCTGGATCGGCCGGTCCTTACCAATCCTCCTTTGCTCTCGCCCTGATATGTGAGTTCGGGGCTATACCACGGTGTCACCACGCAACGACTAGGTGCTACCAATGCCTCATGTCGAAGTATTCACGTTTGGCCCCGTCCTCTCACTTCATCATCACGTGCACGAGCCTTCCAAAGGGGCAACTTCCGCGTTTCACATTTGCACGGAGCTCACAGCCACCTACAATCGCAACAATAGGTGCATGTGACAATAGCATCTGCTGGCACATAAGGTCTGGCCTCTGTTTTCAGTACCATTCCTTGTCCACCACCTTCCCATCCACCAAAGCAACATCCACTTCCTTTGGTCTTCCAAACCGCTGTTTGTCCATATCATCATCACCCCCATTCAGCAAGCAAGCAAGCAACCAGCAACTCGGACAGCAAGCATGGCGTCCACCAGCACCTCCGAGTCCACCACGCAGCAGGTGTGTGGCTTCGTCACACTCCCTATCGAGGTATGTCTGATACATCCCCATACCCCAACTCTCCTGCCCAGCATGAGACAGTCGCTAATGTCACCATCATGTAGATTGGCCAAAAGATCGCCGCACTGCTCGACGACAAGGACCTCGTGTCCTTCATGGTCGTTTGCCCAGAGGCTCGCAACGCTGTGGAAGGCGATGGAGGTTCTCTCTGGCGTCGCCGCTTCCTCAAGTCATTCGAGACTCCTGGTAAGCGCAAGGTCAGCCTTGCCAACATCAAGATCATGTACCAGGAGCGCAAGTCTGTCCTCCACGTGATCGATCCGGTCTTTCAGATCGAGTACAACCAGAAGCCGAAGTTGGTTTTCGACGCTGGAAGACTTGCCTCGGAAAAGGTTGCTCTCAGAGTCCTCAGGGACCTCATCAATGGTGAGTGACAATCCTCCAGAACACTTATTGGGACACATAAACCTAACACAGAAGAACAGAGGCGTTCAGCGACAAGAACGATGGCGACGACGACTCCGAGCGTGTGTCGAAGTATGTGTCGAAGAACCTAGTCGAAATCGAAGGATTCACCCAGAAGTCCAACATCCTCCGGATCCTTGGCATGATCAGCAAGCACCACGCTCCCCCCAAGCCCAGCGACTTCCCGCACCCGGCAACCTCGCTGCTTTACACCATCCAGTGCGTTCTCGCGCCCTTCCTGTTCCGCTTCGACGACTGGCACAGGCATGATCAGTTTGGCTTCCACGAGGCCCAGATGATGGCTTACTACGACAACGTCACCGCTCCCATCCTCGCTGGCCACACCGGTCAGAGTGTCAATATGACCTGGCTTCTCAAGAACATCCAGTTCTGGTGTCATCACTTCCTCACCGAGGGCGAGCCACTGAGCCCGTTCTTCGAGTGCCTTCAAGAGCATGAGCTTCCAGGCTTGTGGTCTCATCAACTCAAGCAAGGCACCCGTGAGCTTGGTCATCACTGGAAGGGTAGCTACGCCTATGTCGACCGCAACGAAATCAACATCATCCGCAGCGGCAGGTCAGGCCAAGGCAACAACCCGCAGATCCAGGACAAGCTGAATTGTGAGGAGGACCCTGACGCTCCTTTTCAATCCATCGAGCTCAAGCTCGCCCCCAACGACGATAGCGACGCTTGGAACCGCGAGTTCGAAGGTGTCCTCAACTCCCTCAAGACGCCGAAGAACAAGTCGCGTACGCGCGCCCAGAAGAGCGCCACCGGCGGTGCGGACAGCGATGAGATTGATTTCTCGACCTCCTCCTATCGCTTCGGCGGCCACGGTAACGACAACACGGAGAACTTCTACATGGAGGGCTGGCTCAACCCGCTGCCGCCGCAGAATGGCATCCCGGGCTGGCAGCGCGTCACCATGATGAAGTACTTCTTGGAGCCTGACGGCAGCATCGACATGGAAGCCCTTTGGGCTTACGAGGGCATCATGCTTCCGGGTGGGAAGATCATGATCGGTCGTTGGTGGTGCCCCATCGACGGCACCGGTGCCCGGATGTACTCGGGCCCTTTCGTCCTCTGGAACGTGCCCTATTGCGAGTGCAAGCCTTCCAAGGAGGACTCTGTGCTCGAAGATTGAGACGATCCAGCAACACAAGGCAGCGATAAATCAGCAGCACGGTCGAGCAACGGCATTTGCGGTGTGGCGGCTTATTGGGCTGGCCCGATTATCCGACCCTCGACAGCTTGATGCTGCAACAAAAGCAGACTTTACCAAATCACAAGAAATGGGCACCAAAAAAAGAGCAAAACATAAAAAACAGACAAAAAAAGGACAACGACAGTAACGGGATGAGAAGCGGTCTGCATCGCAATCGGTCGGGCTTTCATCATCAGATGATGCTGGAAATCCCAGCCATTCAGCGCGGCTACCGCGGCTTCACTACAAAATTCCACGGCGAACGAGCATGCCTTGGAAAATGCGACACGACCGGATGACTTTTTCTTTCTCTTTTTGAGCAAATACCCCATCATCATCATCAGTCTGCTAGCTTCATTTGAAGCCTTTGGATAGATTGCCAGCCGACATTTGGCTGGCTTTTACGGACTTGCATGGTGATACGATACGAGCAGATGATGTGAAGGTGCTGGCTTTTGGAATAGAGAAATGGCTGCTCACCTTGGTGACTCCATAATACTATGTTATCTCTTGCCATGGCGAAGATAGCTTACGAAAATGCTAAACGAAAATGACTACAAACATGTTCCCGCAGTGCTCCGAGGTTCGACATCTTCATGACTGACACATCAGGTAATCGCATCTTCTTTACTAGTGTACTGTCCTTTCCAGACCAAATGCCCAACTTCTCAATGCAATTGTCAACATGCGAGAATGCTCATGCGAGTATATTCACGCTAGACAGCACGTTCATGTAAGTCGTCAGGCTGCTATACAGCCCACACGGTATTTTTCCGTTCCTAGCTCAACCTAACCTGGAAGTAATGCAAGTTCTGTAAACAGATATGGCTTACCTTACTTACATGCAAGGCCCGCTATAGTGCATCCTCCACCCGTTGGGCATCCATCCTTCCACGTCTGCGGCCCGTGAAGGATAGCATCGTAGCGCAATGCAAGACACAAAGCGGGTCTGCGAAATGCAAGAAGCAAGCAGGTCTGCAACAGGCAAGCAAGCAGGCTTGACGAGCAGGGTACTAGGATGGATGAAGCAGTCTTTCTGAACCACGTTTAGTATACGGAGGAGCGAGGACATTCATACTACCTACGGGCCCCATAACAGTTTCATGTGCCTGTACCTGTGCCTGATCCGACTTAATCGCTCGGCTCGGCTCAGTAGGTAGATAGATAGATGTACATGTAGGGTAAGATTGGATCTGAGAACATGGAAGCGACTGGGTGTTGTCTGCTGGTTATACACCACTTCAACGGAACGCCTCTTCCTTCCCGCCGATACCACACGGGATGTATGAATGTCGTGCAGTGCAAAAGGATAACCCAAGACAGGGTCACACACATGGCGTCAAGTCAAGTCAAGTCACCACCACAGCGCTTCTTCCATGAATTCCTGCATCTCGCTCGTTCGTTCGTTCTTTCTTTCGTCCGCCCACCTACCCGATTGGCAGTGCTCTGCTGCGAGGGTCATGGGAACACGTGTGCGAGTTGTTGCGGATAGAAGAGTGGATTGATGAAGCTGCAGGCCACACGATGGGCACACGCATGCACACAGCAGGTGTATGCATGCGCCGGCAACGTACAGTAGCACGACAGCCTAACCTTGACCATCAAACACAGCTTGCAGTCGAGCGAGCCAGTCAGCACTCTTCCCTTCTCTTGCCGAGGCGGGGCCATTCTGGCTTGCACACACCTGCGTCTGGCAGCAGTCCACACTCTGTCCACCAAGCCAGTCCCAAGCAGTCCTTCCATCTGGCGGTGAAGGCCACCACAACGCACTAGACTACTGCCGTTGGGTGTGAAGTTTACCCTCACCACTGCGGCCCACGAGGATAATGCGTCAGGCAGCATGGTCATGACATGTTCGTGCCAGTTGGCGCCTTTCACCTGCTTGCTTGCGTAGGCGGTCGGAAAGGGAAAAAAAATCTGCCATTTTCGACTGACTGACTGAATGACTGACTGACTACTGCAACTAACTGACCAACTAACCGTCCGTCTGCATGCCTGTCGGCTCAGCAACAGTTCGAGTACTTTGAGACTTTATAACGCTGTCGCCTCCGATCCCTCCCTAAGCAGAGGAAGACCCAAGACAAAGTCCCGGACCAAGTCCCCAGCCATCCGAATACAACCAATACCATACACTGCCACAACATTTACAGAGACAGACAGCAACCATGAGCACAGAGGCGTAACAGCCCTCCCGTCATATCGCAATCTCGGCACCGATTGGCTTGATACACAACAGACGAAACGCCTCCCAGACTCTTTTGCCCTCCCAAGATTTCGCAAAAGCGGGCAAAGCGCCCGGCCTGCCTGTGCCGATCTGCATCACCCGAACCCATCACACCCACTCGTGTCTCTGCTTGTGGATAATCGCGCCCTCCCAAACGCCTACACCATCTTGTTTGCTCTACTCTGCTTCTGTTGAAGAGTCTCACCCCGGAGACCTTCTTTCTCGCTCGACACCTCATCTACGACTCTCCACAACCTACTCCCTCCCGACTCTCTCACTCGCCCGACGCTCGAACAATCTTGCTTCGAACGCTTGCTCCCCGCGATTTCTCCGCCCTCGCCTTCAATGATCCCAGCCTCTTCGCACCATATCAGTCAAGGGTTCTACACCACCAATGGCAGCTACTGTCGCCTCATACACCGGCGACCGCCTTGTCACCACCCGCTCGCCGTCTCAACCAGAAACATGGCCACCGAGAAAGACTGGGTTGGATGATGAGCGCGAGTGGTTGTGCGCGAGCATGGAAGCTCTCGCCGGACTATGGAGCGATATCATGAATGGCAAGAACAGGACATTCGACACTCGTAGTAGGGCTATGCGGGAATACCGGGCTGGGATTGGAAGTCCCGCCATGAGGCACACTAGGCAAGACGTCAATCAACAGACTCGTGCCGTTCATCTGCTGGACCTTCTCTCTAGTCTTCCTCCTTCCTACGAGGACAGCTTGGCGGATGTGCCGCCTGACTATACGGGCACCGATGCCGCTGCCGTTGTCAACAGTCTCGTAGACGTGAAGCTCGGCCTCGACTTTCCAGACGCTGTTGCTACTTCCCGTGACTCGCAGCGACGCTCGGATGCGAGACCGGACTTTAATCAGCCGCATGGCATTCGCTACCATGCGAAAAAGGCCAAGAAAGCGGCCAAGGCTGCACAGAAGGAAAAATGGGCGGACGACGACGGAGAAAAGAAGGAAGAGCCACCGGCCGATGATGGCGCAGGTGGAGATGCTGGTGGCGGAGACACCGGTGGTGATGCTGGAGGAGGAGATGGCGGCGGTGACCCTCCGGGTGGCGATGGAGGTGACGATCCGGACGACATTTGGGGCGCTGCAGGCGGCGGCAAGAAGAAGAAAAAGAAAAAGAAGAACGCTTGGTAAGTGGCTGTGTTTTGCGAATCTTGTTCGATTTTGGCAACATGTCAATCATCGTTGTTTTCAATATACTAACACTTTTCCAGGGAGGAAGCTGAAGAGGAAGAGGAAGAGAGAAAGAAGAAGGAAGAGGAGGAAGCCGCTGCCGCCGCCGCTGAAGCTCCAGCAGATCCTCCAGCTGCCGACCCGATGGACGACGACTGGGGAGGTTTCGCCACCGCAGGCAAGAAGAAGAAGGGCAAGAAGGGCAAAGCTGCTGAGCCTGAGCCTCTGCCAGAACCCGAGCCCGAACCGCCTGCTGAACCCGAGCCCGAACCGGAGCCTGCACCAGCGCCCGAGGCCGCAGCAGACGACATGTGGGGATTTTCTACGACCAGCAAGAAGAAGAAGGGCAAAAAGGGCAAGGTCAGTCAAGTCTCTTTTATCATGTACCTTCTCCCTGGAGTGGTTCGAATCGGTGTCTCACCGCCAGATGGTGTGATTATCCGGGCCGCGCCCAGAGTAAGCGGGCAAGGTTGGGGGGCTGAACTAGCCCTCCGCATCACCCTGCATACCGCTTCCAACCCCAATGTCTTGCTATGCGCTAGAGAAGCTCACGCGACCCCTCCTGCTTGCCTAGCTTATCATACAAAATAACATCGGTGAAGCTCCTACTCTATACTGTACTGACCACCTACCAGAATGAACCAGAGCCCGCGCCTGTGGCTGACACAAACTTTGACGATGTCAACTTGAACGATGGCGCACCTCAACTGGAACTCGACTTAGGTCTCGACAACAAGGACGCCAAAACGTCTGGAATCGGCGGCGGTTGGGGTGGCGGCTGGGGCTCAGGAGGAGGTGCCACTGGCGGCTCTTCCTGGGGCTTCGGCGCCACCGAAGACAAGCAGGACGACACGAAGGCCGACGACTCGGGATGGGGCTTCGCTGCGACGTCAAAGAAGGACAAGAAGAAGGGCGGCTTCGACTTTGGTCTCGATGACCCCGTCCCCGATGCCGGGAATGCTTTCGACGCGCCCAAGGAGGAGAAGGAAGAGGATCCTTGGGGCGCAATCCCTGCTAAGAAGGACAAGAAGAAGAAGAAGGGTGCTGTCGCTGCCTTTTCCTTCGATCCCGAGCCTGAGCCCGAGCCTGTCGTCGAAGAACCGCCACCACCGCCTCCAGAGCCCGAAAAGCCAGCCGAAGAAGACCCTTGGGGATTCGGTGCCGTCGGTAAGAAAAAGAAGGGCAAGAAGGGCAAAAATGATCCTGAGCCTGAACCGGAGCCTGTCATCGTCGTTCCCGAGCCTGAACCTGAACCCGAACCTCCTGTCGAGGAGAAGAAGGAGGATGACATGTGGGGTGGCTTTGGCATGTCGGCCAAAGACAAGAAGAAGGCGAAGAAAAAGGGCTTAGTTGTTCCTGCATCTCCGCCGCCTCCCGAGCCTGAACCCGAACCTGAGCCTGAGGTTGTCGAACCTCCACCTGAGCCCGAACCCCCTGCGGATGATGGCTGGGGTGGATTCGGTATGTCTGCGAAGGACAAGAAGAAGGCAAAGAAAAAGGGTCTGCTTGCACCTGAGCCACCGCCACCGCCGCCTCCTGAGCCTGAACCCGAACCTGAGCCTTTTGCCGAGCCCGAGCCCGAGCCTGTCGCGGAAGACAGCTGGGGAGGATTCGGCATGTCGGCCAAGGACAAGAAGAAGGCGAAGAAGAAGGGCGTGCTCGCCCCTGAACCTCCGCCACCTGAACCTGAGCCAGTTGTCGAGCCACCTGCCCCCGAGCCCGAGCCTGTAGTTGAAGACAGCAGCTGGGGTGGGTTTGGTACGTCTGCGAAAGACAAGAAGAAGGCGAAGAAAAAGGGTCTTGTCGTTGCCGAAGAGCCTCCACCGCCCCCACCCGAGCCTGAAGCGGAGCCAGAGCCCGAACCAGAGCCTGCGCCTGTCGATGACTTCGGCAGTGGTTGGGGCGCGCCGGCTTCCAAGAAAGACAAGAAGAAGAAGAGCGCTTTCGGCTGGGGTGCGACCGACGAGCCTGCCGCTCCTGCTGCCCCTGAACCAGAGCCAGTCCCGGAATCCACTGACTGGAGCTTCGGTTGGGGCGGTTCGTCCAAAAAGAAGAAGACTCCCGAACCCGAGCCCGAGCCTGTTCTGTCGCCTGCTGCCGTCGACGAGCCCAAGGCTGAAGAAGACCCTTGGGGAAGTTGGGCGACGGGCAAGAAGGAAAAAAAGAAGAAGGGCGACAAGAGCAAAGATGCGATTGAGGTCTCCGTCGAGCCTAGCCCGGATGCTTCTGTTGTCTTGCCGGAATCGATTCAGGAGAAATCCGCCGAGGACGACCCATGGGCTACCCCGAGCTGGACTACTGGGAAGAAAGACAAGAAGAAGGGCAAAAAGGGCGCAGCCGAGCCTTCGCCACCACCGCCACCGCCCATCGAAGCGGCGCCTGAGCCCGAACCGGAACCTTTGGTCGACTTGGCCGAACCGCCAGCGGATGATCCGTGGTCTTTCGGCACGACTACGACAAAGTCGAAGAAAGACAAGAAAGGTAAGAAGACTGACGACAAGCTCGAGAAGGTCAAATCAAAGGACTCCAAATCTGAGTCTCCGGATGACATTGTCGAGATTGTGGACGAAGCTCCTCCACCCGAGGAGCCGAAAGAAGAGAAGAAGTCTGCAGGGTGGGGCAGCAGTCTCTGGGGCAGCAGCAAGCCTTCTGCCAAAGAAAAGGAGAAGGCTGAGAAGGAACGTAAGAAGAAGGAGAAGGAAGAAAAGGCTGCTGCCGAGGCTGCTGAGGAGGCACAGAGACAGGCGGACGAAGAAGCGCAAAGACAGGCAGATGAAGATGCCTTTGCCGCAGCCATGGGTGACGACGCTGGTGATCTACTGGAAGCGCCAGAAGTCGTGGAAGTGCCAGAGGAAGCACCGGCCAAAAAGTCGTCTTCCAAAGACAAGAAGAAGAGCAGCGACAAGACCAGCAAGTCGTCCAGCAAGAAATCGTCGTCCAAAAAAGAAGAGCCGGCTCCGCTGGTGGTGGAAGAGGAGCCGGAGCCGGAGCCCGAAGCGGCCCCAGAGCCGTTGGAAGATGAAGCGCGGGAGGAACCGCCCAAAGCCGACGGCTGGGGATTCTGGGGCGCATCTCTCAAGTCCAAGAAAGCCACGCCGCCTCCCGCAAAGGAGATTGGCCATGATGACTGGGCCAATGAGGGCGCGTTCGCAACGGCTGACGCGAAGATGCCAGAAGTCAGCTTCGCTGCTGACGACCATGCGCCGCCGCCCAAGTCAAAGTCCAGCAAGTCCTCCAAGATCCAAGACCGCATCAAGGCTTTGCAGGGTGACCCTGAACCGCCCGTCAAATCGAAAGACTCGAAGAAATCGTCCAAGTCGCCCGAACCAGACCTTCTCGACGACCCCGAGCCCATGATTGTTGACGTTCCCCCTGTCGAAGAGAAGAAGTCATCCTCCAAGGATAAGAAGAGCAAGTCTTCTTCGTCCAAGAAAGACAAGAAGGAAAGCTCGCCGCCGCCCGTTTCGCAAGCCCCTACCCCGGTTCCTGGAGGCTTCCCCGGTGACGAGTATTTTATGCCCCCGCCGCCGCCGCCTCAAGAAGAGGAAATGCCAGCACCACCTCCGCCAGCACCCAAGAAGTCATCGAGCAGCAAAGACAAGAAATCGAGCAAGACTTCCGGAAAGTCCTCTTCCAAGAGAGACAGTCCGCCGCCGCCACCACCACCACCCGCCGACGACCTTCTGGACCTGGACGACGCGTCGATACCAACGCCACCGCCGGAGAAGCCCGAGAAATCACGTAGCAAAGACCACTCGCGTTCTCACAAGGAAAAGGACGAATCGCGCACGATCAAGAAGGAGCGCCCAAAGGTTGTACGCGATCAAGGCTCGCAGTCCTGGGGCTTCTGGGGCGCGCAAGCCCCGCCCGCAAAGTCCAGTTCCAGGAGCAAACCATCATCGCCTGTCAAGGAAAGACCATCAGGTGTGTCGCGTTCTAAGTCTGCGCGTAAGCCTGCCGAGAAAGACCATCTGGAGAAGGCTTCCAAGTCATCCGGATCCGAGGAGGGCAAAGGACGCCCGTCCACCTCTCGCGGCATGAGCTTCTCTGGTATGTTCGGTAAAGGCGCCGCGCCTCCGCCACCTTCGCGCACCAAGTCGACCCGTCAGCCATCTTCCAGGGACGCGCCACGTCCTTCCCGTCGTCATTCCACAGCGGTTGACGACAACGGAATGATCTCGCCGCCACCTGAGGAGTCAGGCGCGAAGGATGTTGCTGTCAAAGCCGCCAAAGTCATGGGTTTCACTGGCAGAAGCGGTACGCTCAAGGAGAAGAAGCGCAGAGTCCCTGACCCGTACGCTATCGACAGCGATGACATGGTCATGGTTGATGCGCCAAATGTCGACGAGCCTCCCAGGGAGCGCAGAGAGCACAAGACTCGCCGCAACAAACGCGACTCTGCGTACATGTCTGGAGCACTCGGCAATGAAGAGCCGGTTATGGTCGACGCCCCGCGTGACGAGGCAAGAGTCACTTCCGGACCTGACGACATCGCCTTCGTCGACAGGCCTTCTCCGATGAAGCGCGGCGACTCGATGAAGAAGGGTGGTATCATCGGCGGCATCCTCGGTGCATTCGCCGGTGCCGGCAAGGCGAATGCGGAGAAACGCCAGAGTCGTGCGTATGAGAGCGACCACGATGCCTCCCGTCGCAAGCGAGGCCCAGCATACGACGACGACCCTTCCAAGCGTCTGCGCCGCGAGGACCGAAGACTGCACCGCTCTCAGAGGTCCGCCGACGGCGAAACCTACCCAGACGGCGGAATGACCGACGCTGAAGACCCTGCCGCCCGCGAAGCCCGCCGCGCAGAGCGCCGTGAAAGAAGAGAGCGCATACTTGCTGAAGACCCAGAACGCGCCGCGCGCCATGAAGCGCGCCGTCGTGCAGAACGTGAACGTCTTGCACAGGAAGACGAAGAACAACGCCGGCGAGATGAGCGGAGAGTCAGACATGCCGAGCGCGATGCAAGACACCCTGAAGATGACCGTCACGCTCAAGACGACGAAGCCAGGAACGAGGAACGCCGTGAGCGACGCAGACAACGCGACCAACAGCGCATGGACGAGGAAGCCGCCGCCCGCCCCAGAGCCGAACGCCGCCGCTCGCACGCACCAGAGGACGACGAAGCCCGCCGGGCCAGACACGAGGAGCGCCGTATGCGCCACTCCATGGCAGAAGCAGCGGCATCGGCCGACAAGGAGCGCCCGCGACACTCGCGCCGCCGCTCCGAGAGACCGGCGCCGGTCGAAGGCTACTTCGACAGGCGGAATGGTGAGCAAGACGGTGCGCCTCTTCCTCATGCTGACGACGCTGACGGTGCGCCTCCTTTCGCGGTCAAGACCGGAAAAGATAAAACCGCCTCGTGGGTGCACTCGATCAGCGACGCCCCGCCGCCCCCAATCGAAGCAACCATCATCGACGCCCCCGTGCACTTTGCGGCCGACAACACTCCAGACGCCATGATGATGGACGAGGATCTCACGGCTAGAGAGCTTAGGCACTCCCGCCGCAAGGCCAAAGACCGCCACCGCGATCTTGATGGGTACAGCACTGAAGACCCCGAGGTGCGCAGGCGCAAGAGGCAGGATGCGGCTGCTGGAGGCCCTCGTGGCAGTGGTCGTGGTGGCATGGGCGGGCCGGTCAATTCCATGGGCTACGATTCCATGGACGGCGTCAAGACTTTCGACGGCAGGCCGGCTCCGCCGCTGCGTGGGGAGAGCAAGGCTGGGAGCTGGTTGAAGAAGATTACTGGGTTGTAATGCAACCGGTGTGATGAGTTGATGCATTTTGTTTTGACGAGCGAGCGTTCGGTTTTTTTGTTGTGCTTGTGTGCATGTGTGGAGAGTACCCGCATTCTTTCTTCCTTCTGCTCTTGCATCTTTTTGTGCGAGACTTGGAACGAATGATACCCTTTCGATGCTGATTTTCTCCCTCTTCGATATTTACGGTAGTTGGCGAACGTACGAGTTTTGTTACACGGCGTTTATTGCATGGCATATCAAATTTCTCTTCATCGATCCCTCTACCAACGTCCGGATATTTACTGTGCCGAAGGTACATACCTTCGGCACAGCAGAGCTATGTAGCTCTGCACGTACGCCTTGCCATTAGCGTACGAAGGCGCGGACAATGATGGTTTGTGCATTGACCGCCGGTTAAAGATGGCATAGACGATGGCTGCGAACCACGGCGCCATACGTACGAACGCCTTGTCTTTGACTTGCGTAACGCTGCTTGGGTACTGCTAGGTATGTAGGTGATCGTGTGTATCGAACCAAACTTTTTGTATTCATTACTGTACTGTCCGGTGTGGTCGTGCAAAATCATGTCTATATAACCGCAAAGAACAAACAAGACCACACAAGCACAAGCAAGCATTATTTCGTCAAGCAACACTGTAACAAACATGCAAGGCTTCCCCTTTGCGCCTGAGGGGGTTTGGTTCATAACCAACGGTCGTGACAAGACTCCTTCAAATCACCCACTCAACAAGTCCCTCACACTCATCCCGCCACCTCCACTGCTCCGCCTGCTATTGCTATCGTCTCCGGCAGCCTTTGCCACTCCCACACCCCGCCACTGCCTACGATCGCTATTCAGCATCAATAGTGCGGCTGTAGCCTCCTGGTCCAATTCAAGTTCACTCCTACCAGCAGTGGCGGTGGTGACCTGTCGCGGCGTAGTCGAAGAACGCCTTGGAGGCTTCTCAAACCGATCCGACGAAAGCTGATCAGTCGCAGACTCGGCGATTTGCCTCAAGTGATGCGCGTGCACTCCTGAATCCATCGGTTGCAACGCGGGACTTCCCAACCCAAATCCTGGACCTGTGTATTGCGGTATGTGGCTGAGCTGAGGTCCAAAGGCTGGTGAGGCTTGATTTGAATGGATGTAAGGGCTATAGGACGCTTGGCTGGTGGAGGAGACGGAGTAATGGCGGGCGCTGGCTGTACCGGAGAAGATGGAGGGGGAGTTTGTTGTTATTTGGGATAGTGAGGGGAGGGAGATGATGGAGCTTGTCTTTTGGAGGGGAGCGGAGGTGTCGTATGTGGTTGTTGTTGGGGTGGGAGGTTGAGTTTGTGGTTGGGACTGAGGTCGATATTGGGGCTGTGGTTCTGGCTCGTGGACTTCGACCATTTCGTCGTCGGAGTCGAGCTCTTCCTCTGCAGGGCGTGCAGCTGGAGGAGGAGGGCGTGGCGAGTTGTTGTTTTGTGCTTGTAGATCAGTCACGCATTGTTCGAGGTAGCGGAGATAGTCGATGCCAGCCTATAGGTCGATGGTCAGCAGATGTAGAGAACACTCCAACAACGATGTAACGTACCGACAGAATAGCGAGCTTGTGCATGTCCTGTCCTTGGCACGCAGGGATCATGTCCTTCAACACACCAAACTCCTCATTCATCTTCGATCGCCTTCTCCGTTCGATGAGACTGTGTGCCGTCTTCCGTGCAATCTTGCGTCCTGCTGCAGTTGTGCCCTTGCCCGAGTTCTTCTTACCGCCGGTCGTCTGGGTAGTAGTGTTGGAAGCTTTGCCAGATGCATTAGCAGCACTGGACTGTTGAGCGGCTTCTTGTTCCGCATCTTTGGGCTTCATCTGAATGATCTTGCGAGATCTAGTCGGCGGCGGAGGCAATGAGAAGTCGTCCTTTGTGATTACAGACATGGCTGGCTGGGCTGGTCGCTTTCGGGGATTCTGAGTCGAGGTACCAGGCGAGACGGGGTGATAGGAGGAATCTGAGCCGTTATTCGAAGGAGCAGAAGAGGCATTACTGGCGCGGTCGGCTTCAGCGAAAGCTGTTGGTGGCAAGTTGAACGTTGGGGCGTTGCTGTTGCCTTCTTTACCACGGATGTCGCTGGACGAGCCGGGCGTGGGTGGAGGCAAAGGGCGCGGCATTGGAGAGGGCGGAGTGATGAAGGTAGAGGGGAAAGAGGGAAAGGATGGTGAGAAGGAGGAGGATGGGCGACGAGCCAGGTACAGGTGGTCTGCGTAGGAAGCTATGTTGGGCGAATGGAGGGGGAGAGACGGAGCACTTCACTTGACGGCGGAGGGGAGGATTGGTGGTGGTAAGGGTAGCGACAGTGATAGGATGGTAGACGAGAGTTGGGACCGACGAGACATGGTGGGCGAGCGGGCGCGGCGATATGCTCGCTGTCGAGTGTTGGTGGGAGGGCGCTGAAGTGGTGCTCGCGTGCTCGTCAACCCAGCCGCGATTGGACGGCAGGGCGAAAGAGGCTCGCCGGCACATGACGCACGTGCTCTCAAACATGCTTTCCAGCCATCCCATCAGCCTCGACGGTAGCGTGAAGCAATACTTTGTTTTGATGGGCTCGTTGACTCGTTGGCTCTGCCTAAGTGTGCTGCGAGATGGCATCTTTTGATCGACAGCGTGCTTGAACAGTGAGGATGCGATTTACCTGTTGATTGTCAATGACTGTCAGTTTGTTAATGTCAATGTGAGATAAGAACAGTTGATATTGTAACGTCCATGCAGAGCCCGCTCCAAAGGAAGCTTGGGGGGGAGTTCAAGTTGGCAGGAAGAAGAAGGTGAGCACGTGGGCACCTGAATGGCTAAGCAGACGTCTGTTCAACTACGCTTGGACCAAATCCTAATCAGGTAAGGTAATCAGGGTCTCTCCAGAGCCGCTCATGCCCTCGGACGCTGTCTCTTGGACATTGGACCAAGCTACCGCCACATTGGACATCTTACAGTAACATTCGTGAGAAGACTGGCGAATTTGCAGGCAAGTGAGAGAAATTAGGAAATGCATGTCATGCCGCTAAAATATACCTACGCTATGCAAAAAGCAGCAAAACAAAATACAGCCTCACGGGAAGGCTAGTCGCTCTCGTTCCCATCCAGCGCCTCGTCTTTCATCTCTCCTCGTCCGTCCATTTCGGGCTCATCCATACCCTCCATCGTCTCATCCGCGACCTCGTCGTCGTCGTCATCGTCATCGCCGTCGTCGTCTTCGGCCTCATCATCGTCACCTTCCTCGTCGCCCTCTTCTTCTTCGTCGTCGTCGGCGTCTGCTCCCATGTCTTCAACCTCGTCCTCGTCGATGGGCTCGCCAGGCGTGATGACTACATGTCCATCTGTGCCCTTGAACTTCTTTGAAGGGCGCTCGCCATCGTCACCTCCAGCTTCGGCATGACCGTTTGCCACTCCGTTAAGTTGCGCTGCGAGTAGCGAGGCATCAGTAGCGTCGGCGGCGTCGTTGCCCTCCCCGCCGTTCTCTCCGCCCGTCTTTTCGGCTTTTTCGGCTTTCACGCGGTGGCGGTATGAGTTGCGCTTGTCGCATTGGGTGTCGTTGTATTCTGAATATTGTCAGCAAAAGTCTCGGAGGAAAGTGAGGTTCTCTCAGCAGCGCAAAAGCTTACTCTTAAGTTCAGCTTCAAGTCGTGGCAGGAATTCCTCAAGCTCGGCATCTTTGAGCGCTGACATGACATCTTGAGGCGATATCGTTTTTTTGTTGCTCAGGCGTGCGTTCTCGTTTGAGCTGTGAGAATGCTTGGTTAGCAATCGAGCGTGAGCAGACCTAGGTGACGAATAGTGGCGACTAGAGTCAAGAATTAATATAGCAGGAGAGCTTACTTGGATGCAATGTAGCTCACAAATACTGTCGCGCTCTTATGCATGGCCAGTAGTGCGTCTTTTTGTATCTGGGTGTTTGCTGGTAGGACTCCTTTTGCGAGACGGGCGATCATCGATTTTGGCAAGGTGAGGTCCTGCGCGGTTGTCAGTATGAAGGTCACTTAATTTGACAGCTGCAGTCTCACATCGACTCCAAGACCATCTTTGTCTTTGCTCGCTTTTGGGGGTGCAGGTGCCGGCTCTGCACCCTCCTCGGGAGGATTTGAAGCGGTGCTCTTGCGAGGAGGCATGGTGACAAAGAGGGCGCACGGCAACCGCTATAGCGCGACTGTTTATTAGTTTGAATCCGAGGATGAAACCGATGGTAATTCAATGGCAGTGGCGAAGCGGGTAAGTGATGTTGCTGAACACGTGAGGCGACGCGTGATTGAATGGAAGTGCAATTCGAGCGCGTTGGAGACTTTGAAGTGGTGCAGACCCTTTCAGAACTCAACCTCACGGCTGCGGCCTGCCTTTTCCCCCACCGCTCATTCTGGCGGCAACCTAGCAAGTCTGGGGATGCGTCGAAGCATTATTCATGGGCGGAGCAATTGCAACCGGTCAACGGCATTTCTGTTGTGTTCACTTGTATACATGTATGCTTTACTCGAAGTTTCTCCTCCATCTCATCTATCCCCAATGCTCAAGACCGTAGACAACCGACACCGAATACCTCTCTTCGAGGTAGGTAGTGTTAAGTTCGTCACATAGATAGACATATCCTCATCTTAGTGCTACAGGTCAATTCATACGATAGGTAGACGAGAGTCTTGTACTACACGTACTGAATGTCATTGTGCAGGCTCACGGATACACCCAAGAGAGACCATAGTCCCCCTAATACTACCCACCGCTTCTGTACCTCGGTCGTATTGGGCGCTTTGCTTTCTCTATACATGCTCATTCCGGTGTAGGCAAAGTCCCGCAACTTCGGGATGCGTTCACTCCATGGGATGTCTAGATTCTCGAAAGGGCGAGACATGCCTAGTCGATAGCTCTCATCGTCCTCTCAAGCCAGTGCAACTCGGAGAGCCTTACTCCACCTCGGGTTAACATGTTAGGACCAGGGTGGTAAGCTGACGGCCTGTGGGCTTCATCCACCTCCTGTCAGAGTACATGTTGCAATGCCGCTGTTCGTGCCACTCGAAGCCATACTTCGAGGCCTTGGGTGGCGCAGACAGCAATTGCTGCACTTTTCCGAGAGAAAGCAGATCTGCCAATGCTCCCATACTCATGAAGCGGGGGGATCGCCCTCATGCCTGACCAGACACGCACACATAAATATGTGATCTCACACATCCGACTCGCTCTCGCTCAGCGCCAACCACCGACCCTTCCCTCATCCCATCTGCGCTTCCTCTCTGCTCGCAAAAACGCTGTCTTCTTATTCTCCTTGACTCGCCTCACGAACTCTCCAATTTCACGATCCGATGCCATTCCACCTTCATCGAGCCAACTCTCTTCAAGCCCTCTCACGAGTTGTTCCTGTTCCTGTACACTTGCGCTCAACCTCTGGTACAGAGCCATTGGACTGAACGACTGAAGTGCATCCTCCGTCTCCGAAAGCTTTGACCGATGCTGCTGTTCCAAAGCGCGTAACGAAAGCAATCGTGACTGTGACTTCTCGCGTTGTTGGTTCAGTCGTGCTTCTAGCTGTAGAAGGGAGTCGGCGAGCGCAAGATTGCTTTCGATCAAAGGCTGCAGAGGTTCTTCGGAAGCAGGAATCGCTGGATGTGTGGTGTTCGGATTGTTGAGGAGGGCAGCTTGTAGGTCTCTGTCTTCTAGCAGTCGGTGGAGGTCGGAGGTGTTCTTCTCCTTCAGTGTCTCTGGCAGCCAGTTGTGCTCGATGACAGGTATGGGAGGCCGTGACGATCGCTGTGTCTGAGGGTGCTGGCTAGAACTTGCATCCAGCTCTGAGATCTCATATTGCTGCTGTCCAGGAGGAGGCGGAGGTAACGGTGGACCTCTTGTAGGAGTTGCCGAACCGGATGGCTTCGGTGGGGGTACTGGAGGGGTGGATGAGTAGTGTGTGGGAGCAGGTTGCGGCGCTGGAGAGCTCGCGTAGGCGGGAGTAGATGAGTATGACATTGTTGCTGCTATTCAGTGAGACGGTCCTACTACGTGTATGCACAGTCGTCTGAAGGTCTCGGTGTGGCTGCGACAAGATGTCATGCTGTTATCGTGGTGACGTGAGCAAGTCTGACGTCTCGCCAACCGTACTGCTACTCTATCTCTATCTTAGCCGCCGCTTCTTCGCGACGACACCGCTCGGCAGAATCACACGCGACCCATACTCACTCGACCACCCACGACCACTTCAACAACGAGACCTACATAGTACTATCTACTGCTCTCCGTGAGTAGGTGCGGCGCCATCATGGGCCGTCGCCCGAATGCCGTGGTGGGCGAGTTTTTCCTGCGTGGACAGAAGCTCGACGACTCTAGTAATCGTTATCAGCACACCTGTAAAAAATGCGGCGAGCATGTACGTAGAGACAATCCAACCGGTAGGTATTTGCTGACATTTCTTCAAGTTCGCAAAAGGTCGAATAGACAGCATGATGACCCATTTGCTGAAGCGCTGTCCCAACATGACACAGGAGGATCGCAATCTCTTGTTCCTTCACATGCAACAAACTGGCTCGAACGGCTCGGCGAAGGCTAAGAAGCAAGCAAGTAACGATCAAAAAAACATGCAAGATGTAGGATACGCGCAGCCGCAGATGCCAATCACTACAGACCCGAGCTTGAACCAGCAGAGACTTCCAGACTTCCCACCGGCCGAACACAGACACCATGTGCAGCAGCAAATGCAGCTCGGCGCCCAGCAAGGACTGCCGCCAAACTTGCCACTTCACATGTTGACCCAACGCGAGCAGTCGGCTTTGGACACACTCGCGGAGGTCTCTCGTCGACACATGGATTACTCTGGGCAGAATCATGGCTATGGGGGTGGTGACCTGCAACAACCTGCTGTATTGCAACAATCAAATAGAATCCTTGTTGAGCAGGCATTACTCGCAGCATTGCAGAGGCAGGACGTCAATGGTCAGATCGCTCCAAGCAGCATGGAGCCAATCTCGCTTTCAATGTATGGGGGTTATGAGCCACAAGCGCAACTGGGTGCTGAACAGCCCATCTTCACTAACAACCAGATGGCGATGCCACTATCATCAAACACCGTACCTCAAGGCCAACAGGTCGAACAGAATCACTACGAGCCCAATGTCGAATCTATAGACCCGCAACTAGAAACGCAGGTGGAGATCGATGAACAGCCGCCGCCTGCGATGGACTGCGAACCGCCTCAGCAGCCACAGACAGATATCATGACATGGACAGAAAATCCGCAAGACTTTGTCACGCAGCAAGACCCGCCATCAAATGACCCGAACCCGGAGTTCAGTGGTCTCCACAAGCCTGATAAAAGCAACGCCCGCGCGAGGTTCACCGACACTCGGCGCAAGGAAGTCCAACAAATCCGCAAACGGGGTGCTTGCATGCGATGCCGAATGCTGAAGAAGCCATGCTCGGATGGCACTCCCTGCGGTACTTGTAAGAAAGTTGACTCCGCAAGATTATGGAAAGGCACCTGCTTGAGGACGAAGCTTGCCGAAGAATTCTTGTTATACTCGACATCTTACTTTCACTCGCACATGGTCGAATGTTTCGTCAAAAATGCTCGCGGAACGGCCCATGCGCCTATGCCAGGCAGGCTAGAAGTCGCCCTGGTCCCGAACTATACACTTGTGATGACGCTCGGCCTGAAACGTTGCCTTGAATCTTCAGATCCGAACAAAGACCAGGGTAATCTCTCGAATGGCACGTCTCTTACTACTGGCAGGCAGAGCATTGTTGTGCTTGACGATGAGATGGCGTCCCAGAAGATTTCTGAGTACTGCATGAAAGACGTCGTCATTGATGCTTGTATAGAGAACGAGGGTAACCTCTTTCTACAAGCAACACTTCGCGAGGCAAAAACGTTACTCGAAGCAGAGAAATCGCGGCAGACGCCGTCAAATCCCAAATCAACATCTCGCACAAACCCGATCTCGCCAAGCGCTCTTCTCATGAATGTGATCGAGCTATGGATCGAGACAAGCATCTTGATATCAAATCCCCAGCAAACTTTGCGTATACGCTACAACTCTAGCAAAAGTGCACAAGCGCAAGTCTGGCCAGACGACGCCACCCCATCATCCTTTACTCTACCCTTAGACCCACGCAGTCTTGGTCTCATCCATTCGCAGCTCATGGCGGCCACAGAGAGCGCTTGTCATAGATTGAGCAAGGCAGTTATGAACGAACTGGAACGCCGGCTACTCCAACGCCAGCAAGTCTCAGCTTTCGCCACCTTCATCTCAGCAGTCATCTTGTTCAACTGCATTGAACGCATCACCGCGTTCTACCACTCACTCGATCCAACGCCACTGGGTACGATGACGACTCCAACGACCGCAACACTCCAAGACCCCACCTTTCCAGCGCCTTCACACCCACCATCCGACTCCCACACGTCAGACCACCGCCCCACCGCACAACCTCTCTCTACAAGATGGCCCCAGGGTCCGCACTTCGCTCGACTCCTCACCACGCTCCTCCGTATGCGCGCCCTCCCGCCCAGGACCAACCGCACAGCCGACAACAAACTTGCCGTCCTACAGGAACCAGGCCCGTCAGTCAAGCTGAACGGCGTTGCTGTCCGCGAGCAACAAGATGCGGACACTGTCAGAGCGGCAAACTGGCTGGACCCTTTGCGCTTAGACATCGATGATTTGCGCGCGAAGAGGGATGGCGATGTTACGGTCATGGGGTGGGAGATGAAGTTCATTAGCGATGTTCTTTTGGGTGAGGGGATGTGAGGATTCATGGTCTGCGCGAAACGCGGCTTTTCCTACAAATGTTCAAGTGTTCATGGCGGTCAAATGGTTTTTTCTTTTTTGAGTGTAGATCAGGCGCAACAGTATGATACCCAAGAGAGGACTGGCTTCGTTTCCAAATTTGCAGTCGTGGCATTACCCATATTACCCGTATCACCGCTGTCTATCCTCTACATGCCGTCGTTCTATCAGAATTGAATCCCCCCCCCTGTCTCGCTCACATCATCCCATGCAGCTTCATGACCGTAACAAGCGTTCCCAAAACGCATCCTCGAGCAGATCTAGCTTACACGTCCGACCAACCTCTACATCGCAAGCGCTGCCTCCAAATCCACTCTGAGGCCTCGACCCTTGCGGCTCGCCACCAGCTCCAAACCTGTCACCTCCACCAGAAAACCTGCCCGCATTGACTGGGCGAAACCTCGCTTCCGTCTCGCTCACGTCGCCTGACCCGGTCCGAGCGCGCATCGCAGCTTGATCCTGTCGCCACTTGACTTTGATCTTGACCACCAGAGCAGAGAACCAATCCAGAAGCTCATCGTGTCGCTCCTGCGCATGCGCCGCGCCCATTCGCGTGACGAGCGTGTCGAGCAGTGCTTCGGGTTCCAGCAGGCCGCGGATGGCTCCCGGCACGGCTTCCCAGGTCTCGAATTGGGGGTGCAGAACCAGGAACAGAACTGCGAGGACAGACAGTAAGTTCGTCCAGTCGATGATCGTGAAGAAGAAAATCGTGGCAGGCGGGCTTGAGATGAGTTCGTCGAAGTAATCCTTCACGGAAACGGCGATTTCGGTGAGAGTTTTCGCGTGGCTATTTTGAGGCAACGCGCTGCTGTTCTGCAGAATGATGGAGGACACGACGATTTTGCTCGCTTCCATGTCCGGGTGCGATCTGAAATTTCCGGTCCGTGGGAAGGATTCTTTCAGGCGTCGGAGGATGGAGCCCGAGTTGTGCCAAATTGACCAGGCGCGGCGCTGCGCTTCGGATTCGCTGGCGGTGCGGAGGGCGCTGTCGGCGTCTTCGAGGTGGCGGCTTAGTTCTACCAGGCCGGGCCCGTCACCTCGTCCTATCCAGAGACCTCTGCCGCCTGCTTGTTGTGCGACCCGGGTTAGATGGTCGCTCCAGCGGAATGGGGAGGGTTTATCTGAAGCGATGCCTGAGAGGGTGTTGCAGAGGTAGTGGCAGCCTAGGAATAGTAGGGGAGCCTCTGAGTTGTTGTAGTTGTTGTAATCACTGGTTTGTGCGTATAATCCGAGTTCCGCAGCCATTCCGGTGAGAAGGTGCAGATATCGGTAGATCTGCTTCTTGTTCATGAATCTATGATGCCACATGGTGTGGATTGAGAGGCCGCTCATGAGATCCGTGCTACAGCGCCCGTCCATGATGCATTTTGTCGCGATGATTTGGCGAAAGGCTCGGACGAGACGATTTCGCAGCTCTGTATTCGATGCTACTGTGACGGTGCAAATTGCTAGAGTTGTGACCGGGCTCTCCGAGACCGTTCGCATGATGTCCAGCCGTAGATTGTCGACGAATGGGGAAATGAATGGGGACCGCTTGACCATTCGTTCGAAAACGGATAAACTTTCTTGTACAAACGCGTGATCCACACCAGTCAGACAGTCAATGAAGGATGATACACGGTCGTCAAGTTCCAGGCGCTGTGCGAAGAAGGAGGTGAATGATTGGTTGCGGTCCTGGGTGATATCCGATAGGGCGCCAGAGGCATGTCTGAGTGAGTCCGAATATCTAGGCTGTCCGTGGTGAGAAGGCATTGGCGATCGGCTTGACGTCGTCTGCAATGGCAGTGCTGTGTTGTCGAGGATGTGAGAGAGGGGAGCGCCTCTGATTTCGGGTTCGCCGAGTCCATTGATCGATTGCCTTTTTCGAGGCTTGGGGATGGAAGGCAAACATTCTCGGCTCATGCGATGACATCTGGCGGACTAGTCAGTGACCATGGTGTGTTGATGGGAGAGATATCGAAAGGATATTGAAATTGATGTTCTGAGGTCTGGATCGTAGAATTGCGATTCACTCTCGGACCAATGGTTGGATCTCCCACTTACCTTTCACAAATGCCGACGACGGTAGAGGCGATGCATTTCATCTTCAGGCCCTAGATTAAAACAAGAACTCATCAGTCGACGTACTCTCGAGTCTGGCCAGTGACGATATCTCACCGCGCATGACTGGCAGGCCGAATTTCGCGGCTGTCGTTTGCGTTTCGCAGAGGCGTCCGGAGTGGCATCGGCGGTATCAACATCGGTCATGTCCCTCGGGGTCTCTGACGGCCTCGCTGTGGTCTCCATGATAGTCGATCTCGCCCATTGGCCGGCGGCATAGTAAAGCAGACGGAGTCGGGGGAGGTGAGGTCAGGACTGGACAACGGAAGAGAAAGACTTAGACTCGGGTCGCGTTCAATCGGCAGCGTTCGCGCGGCAAAAGCATCCGTTATGCCGACCGACACCACCACCGCACTCGGAAATCAGAACCTGAACCTGAACCTGCCCCAGATCGCCCCCAGAGATCCATTCGGCGGAGCCCCGGCTAGCCGGGCCGCGGCTACTGCAAAGTGAAAATGCAGTAGCCTGACTGGGCCCTTCCAATGCGCGGATCACCGTCGCGCACACACACGTTTGCAGCCTTTTACCTGATGACATTACTTACATCGACGTCTCGTCTGGTCTCTGCCTCAGCTCAGCGAATATACGCGAGCAAGCATGCGGCATAAAAATACCCGCCGCGCCTCCAGTCGGGTAGCAGCGCCGCAGCAGTGCCTGCGCGGCCAGGCTAGGAGCCATGCCGCCTGCCATGCATCTATTGAAGCAACGCAGATCAGGACACCTTGCCGAATCTGCTGTATATTGGGACATGGCGAAATTAGCAGTCGTATATCGCCTTCCTAGCCCGGTCTCAGCCTCTACCCGATTCTACCGACGGCCGGATCGGTCGCCCGCAATCAATCAACAGACCCGGCCGTGTGGTCAGGAAGCGCTATTCACGTCTGCCGACTATACCAATATGCCCAACATCCCGTGGGTGTGCATATGCAGGCGCGCCAGCTCATGGACGGACGTGCGGGCCTGCATTGGCGTTTGCTAACTGCTGCCTTACCTAGACGTGCCATGGCTTCTTAGGTGCTGTCGCCCGTTCGCTACGTGCTTAGCCCTCCTTTATCGCTGGATCCAACACTCGATCAGATTGTTGCGCTGCAGCAAAGCCCTGAGCTTGACTTCAGGCAAAACTGCCCTTGCAGACGTACCGACGTTTGTAAACGCCTTGCTGCTGGATCGGGGTTGGGATTCAAGGGTGCCTTGCTGGAACCGATGTTGCAAGTATTGGCGAGGTGCCACTGTTTGTTGAAGTTCGGGTCGTTCTGTTTGAACTTCGCAGAAACATCCATTACCGGATCGTCCTGATCGCGTGATCACGAGAGATTGTCATTCAACTAGCGAGGGCTCACTACATGCAGCTAAGGTAGTACAATAGGGTAAGATGCACCCGTTGGCCTTCTATCTTTCTGTGTGCAATGTCCGACATATTTGTTCGCATTGCCTGTTAGGGTTGGGGTTGGGGTTAAATGGTTGCATAAATTAAGCCCGACAACAGCACGAAACACGACTGTTGAGACGATTACAGTCGGATGCGGATTGTTCGAGGTCTCTGAAGACGTCTTCGATGTGTCGACAAAGCTGGGAGACAAGACACGTGAAAACCACGACAATATTTGGGCGTTATCACTGTTGGGTAACAAAACTGACCTGATTATACCACGAACTCATGGAACCTTGTGGGCCGGACACTATAAGAAGCTGACCATTTTATCTAGAATCAACCTACTACCACCTTGGATCAGCCGTCAAGTTGATCCTGGTCAAGTACCCGTTGTCGACCAACTGCATCACGTTCATGGGCATTAAGAATTGCACGCCGAACCCCTGTTGCTCGAACCACCCGGCGATCAATCCCCCTTCCACATGCAAGCTCCGGCTGACCATATAGACTCTGTAGTTATAAGGATACTTGGAACCAGGCTCCGCATCCAGGTTTGTCGGAGGCAACGATCTCTGCGCATATGGTGTTCCCGCTGGACTCATGTACGATCCATACTCGCTACCGAAGCGATCGAGGAAGGTGCCTACTGGGAGCGTGAGATTCGAGATCGTTGGCTCTCCAGAAGTTGTAAGTTGGTAGCCTGCGAAGGGTGGGTAGGCGAATAAGCCTTCAGGAGACGTCCAGCTTGCGAGGAACTCGCCTGGGCATAGCCCGCCGAAACGATGGTAGGTACTGTCGGTCCCAGCGATGCCTGAGAGAGGTAGACCGGTCGGCACACTGACTGGACCCAGGCGGGCGTCGCCACAGACGTATCGGGAATTGTCACCGGTGGAGTTGGTGCCAGCGCAGTAATCTGGACAACTGGCTGTGCTCATCAAGTCCGGCTGTGGTGGGCATGTTAGGAATGTTCGTTCGAAGTCTGGCATATGACTAACATCTTGTGCCATGGGTGCTGCAACGGCTAGCGACGACAGCCATAGGATTGTGGTCACTTTTGAGAAGGACATGTTCATCATGCTTAGATCTTAGCTGAAGATCTTCTTTAGCCTGGTCGGATTGGCTTGGTGGATGTGCTTTGATGGTTTCTGTCGAGGGTTGGGTACGATGGTAGATGGCTCAACACGTACGGGACAAGGCAAATATATACCTTGTGTGGTCTGAGCAGACTGACGTCTGCAGTAAGCCGTCATCAGTCCAATATTCCATACCATGTACCGCGGGCGTAGCTCCTTTGAAGTGGCATGTGCGTGCATTAAGCAAGTTGGAATGTCTTGGTTGTCAGCATGTGCGTTGGCTAGTGATATTGTGCATTAGCCAAACTCTGTGATATGTTTTAGCATTCGGTCAAGTTCATGACTTGTGTTGCGTAGGAGAACGAGAAGTAGCACAGCTGAATTTGACTGCCAGAGAGTTGTGTCGTTTTCTACGACATGACCTATAGAAGCGTTGAAAGCACATGGTCGAGAACTGCTCGACTTGGAGTTTGGTGGTTGTTGTTCAGTCGAGGGCTCGAGGCGCCTTTCCTGATTTGGCTGCTGCAAACAGTGCGTTTGAGGGATGAGCATGAGCACGGCGCGTGCCTATCCGTCAACCCGGAGCAAATGTCAGCAATATGCATGCACCCACAGCGTTTTGACACCACAGACATGAAAGTTGGCTGAGTTGGGAGTCCACTGAGCTTTAGAGAGAGCTGCGGTGCCCAAGAGACTCACATGCTTCAGCTACTCACAGCGAGTTGTGTTTCTGACCCGATGACACCAGACGCTCTCAGATGCGACCAGCTTGTCAAAAAAGCTTGCCAGAGCGATTGACGGAGAACAGTGGTCGCTGATTCGGATCGCCCGCCGAATTGGTTAGGTAGTCAACCACAGCGTCGGGCCCTTGCAATATTGCTCTCTATCATCTCAGACATATTTCTAGCTCTCTGGAATAAGCATTGACAGGAGGAGCTTCTTTGATGATGATGATGATGATAACCATGTCATAGCGACCCGCTATAGGTCGTCATCCTTGATGGGACTGTTCTCTCTGGGAATGAGGTGGCTCGGTCGAAGATTTCAGGACACGTTCCGAAAGTCCATACAGAACCTTTCATCGGTCTTTAGACTTGCTGCTCAAATCAGAGGGTTATATGTTGATGTGCGAAATGAATTAGTACATACGACCACAGGTCAGTGAGAACTGGGCATCCCGTCCGCTCTGCCATACATAAGCACTGAACCGGGCGACTAGTACTAGAGTGGGTGACCATCTGGGAATCCCGCCTGTTGTATGTTTTTGATTTTTTTGCATTTCATACCATCTCCATCTACCAAACCTGCCCTTTCATTGTAGCTGCCACTAAATTACTCACTCTTTTCACCAGGCATTGGTATTGAACTTTGCTCATTTAGCCGATAGCATTCCTGATGTCATTGCAGGGTTGTGGATTTGGCTTCTTCAATGCTTTTGATCGCCCACTCCGGCAGCGATAGCAACCCACGTGGCTCGTACAAACATTGCGGATGTGGATCTTAGCTATCAACGATGCTACCTTCGCATTGAGCGTGAGGGGTTAATGGGCTACAACGGTGGAGTATAAGATGGTAAAGTGCACAGCTAGGAAACCGGTCTCTACCACCATTCTCTCATCTCCCACCCTTCCACCATGCTGATCTCCATTGTAACATACTCCATCCTTCCACTCGTAGCATTGGCAGCTAGACAGCCCTACGATGTTCGCAAGATCATCCAGGCTTTCCGTGAGCCACACGAAGACTTGACGCTACTCTGTGCCCACCGAGGTCTGAGATGGAATGGTACTTCAGAGAACTCTCGTGACGCGTACTTCCGTGCCTCTGAAGCAGGCTTGGAGTGCATTGAAACAGACATTCGACTCTCGGCCGACGGTCAGCTCCCTATGATTCACGACGGAGGTCTTGGCAGGATGACAGACATCGGCGAGCAAACTGGACAAGCAGCTTACAATCCGTACACCGGCAAAGGCTTCAACCCGGATGTGAACACATTGAACTTCACCGGACCGAATGGAATCGAGCAACTGCGTCTCCGCGACGACCAAGGCCGTGTCAGAGATGAATACGTGCCCAGTCTGCCACAGATGATCGAGTCCATCCGCGATTCTGGCATGAACGTTGTGCTTGAGCTGGACTTCAAAGACCAAGCAGCGATCGAACCTGCTTACTGGGCCATGAAGAATCTTGCCAACAGTGCCGGCGTTCCCGCAAACGAATGGTGCATATACAAGCTGCAGAGCGTCTGGTATCAGAGTCCTGAGAAGTTTGAAGCCCTGCCTTGGGTCCAGGACGCTTTTAACAGTGGCATTCAGCTGGCTTTCATCCCTGTGTACGATCCAGCGTATGAGGATGACTTCGATCAGCTTGCTTCGATGCGGAAGTTTGCAGCTACCAACTATACCATCAGTGCAGAGATCGAGTTGCGTTCTGTCGATGGGCCAATCCAAAATCTTCTTGATGAGACGAAGAGTAACGACATTTCGATTCGTACTGCCGGCACATTGTAAGCATCTCAGACGTCTAAAAGGATAGATGTAATAGCTGACACGCGGATTTAGCTTCGCACCAGGCGACTTCACCTACCCAAACACAGCGAACATTACCTTGTAAGTCTCGCGTTGGCCTTTCTGTTTCCTTTGAACCGTTTTAACACGAGCCTTCAGCTTCAACACTGCGAACTACTCCCTCCCGCAAGACCTACACGTGAACAACTCGGCCTTCACGTTCCAGGACAACAAAGCCCCCGTCTTGATCGATAGCCTTGTCGGAAATGGATCCGTAGATGGCCATGATTATAGGTCCAACTTCGCATGGATTCTGCAGCAGGAGTACAATTGGGTCATTACCGACACTGCCGATGACTGGCATGAGAGGTTGCATGCTGAAGGGAAACGAAACCTCAGCTGGATGATTGCGGACGGGCAGCAGGTGGTGGACGGAGCGTCGAAGGGCTGGTATCGTCGAAGGCACGCTCGTGACTTGGTGAGTGTTTAGGTGGGATGAAAGCCTGCGACCAGACTCACAAAATAAACGTAATCAGCTCATTCGAATGACCATTTCCTCAGCTGATTCGTCCAATATCTCGACATAACAGTCCGAGAGCCTGGCCATCAATGTTAGCACAGCCAAAATCCTTAGGCCCTCGGCTGCTCGAGTTTAACACGAACGCACCAAATTTCAGACTTCTTTCGGGTCTCGAGTCTCTTTCACGCTTCAAACCGAAACATCGTCCAATAGGCCCAAAAAGTGGCCAAAAGGATGTGGCACTCGAAAGAAGATAATGTGGATGCGTGAACGGGGAATCGAACCCCGCTCTGCCGCTTGGAAGGCGGCAATCATAACCACTAGACCATTCACGCTTCACTCTCATTCTCAAACTGAGGTCTGAGTCATGTGATGACCGACTTCAGCATTGAATGTATATATATCTTTAACCCAATCCAGACTACTGGTTAGTATAGTGATGCTGTCGATGGCACCCACACCATACTACACTTGCTACAAACACACCATAGCGACAATCAATTGACTGACACGACCAATTGACGGTGATTGCGTACGAGATGATAAAGTCTTGGAGTTTTCAGCTTCGTGAACCGGCCAAGGGCAGAGCCTGCATGGTGGCACATGCCCTTCGATACCAAGAAATCGACCGGGCGGAGAAACGGTCATCTTCTGCAGAACCCCTTGAACATCCGGGATGGGGGCTACCACTCATCCACCGAATGAAGCATCAATGATAATACTTTACCGCAACAGGTACTCCGCATGAATCCAAGATGCATACCAAGACATTCGGTACATCTCAAGCCCGAACCCGTTGGCGAGTTCCTCCATATCGTCATGCCAATGCGGCGTAATATACGTCGTGCAAGCGACCGTGTACTTAAATCGGGGTCGATACCTCAAGCACGCAACGGAGCTATAGCTATCAGTTGACGACTTGTTATAGGCTTTCAAAATGGCTTTCTCTTTCTTTCGCCTCAGTGTATTTTGCGGTCTCCTAGCACCATTGGCCATCGCACAAGGAGGAGGCTCCGACAGACAACTCCTCTCCAATGTGACTGTCTTCGATCCACCCGACAACTATACTGTTCCTCGCACTTTGTACGCTCGCGTCAGGAAGCTTGATTGCGATGGCAATAACACTCTGCTCGCTACATGGGAGAACTACCTGCCAACCGAGAACAACACTGCTGCCTGTCCTAGCAACTGCCCCTTGAACCCATACATCCCGATATGGGAGTCTAACGACCTGGGCGAGACATGGTTTGAAAGATCGAGAGTGTATGACACCCAGAACGACTGGGGCCTCCGCTACCAACCAGATCTCTACGAGATGACCGAGAGAATTGGGAACTATTCTGCGGGCACTCTTCTCATGGCAGCCAACAGCATCCCTGCCGACTTGAGCGAGACAAAGATTGATGTTTACGCTTCGACTGATAAAGGGTACGTCTTTAGTCAGCAACTTCGCCTAGCAAGGCCGATGTTTTCTAATCCTCCCTCTCGCAGCTACAACTGGCACTTCGTCTCCTCCGTTGCCCGCGGCGGCGACGCCTTCCCCGAAAATCAATACGAGCCCGTCTGGGAGCCCTTCATGTTAACCTACGCCGGCGAGCTCATCCTTTACTACTCCGACCAACGTGACCCGAATAACACCTTGGGCCAGAAGATGGTCCACCAGACGACCACAGACCTGCACAACTGGGGCCCCATAGTCGACGACATCGTCTACCCAGACCCCGATTTCCGCCCTGGAATGCCCATTGTTAGCGAACTGCCGTTCGGCAACTGGATCATGACCTTCGAGTTCTACGGAGCGGTTGAGAGGGACTTTGCGGTTTACTACCGCATCTCGCGGGATCCGAGGACGTTTGGTTCGAAGCCGGATACGCCTCTGATCGCTACAGACGGCACTATCCCCCATGGATCGCCGTATAATGTATGGACACCTGCGGGTGGCCCGCTGGGTACGATTGTCGTCTCTGATGGAACTGCTCCCGAGCTGTACCTCAACCATAATCTTGGAGGAGGTGCATGGACAGTATTGGAGGTCCCTGTCAATGCGAGCTATACGCGGTCCTTGATGGTTATGCCTGACGATCCTGCGAATATCATGATCATTGGCGGAGGTCGGCTGGGTGGTACGGACAACAAAGTGCAGCTGTCGATTGTTAACATTGAGCCGAACATGCCTACTCTCGGGCAGTGCAGGGCTTGAAGACGATACCTACACGCTTGACGGGCAATTGACGATGAATCAGTACCACGCTTAACAACGCAATAAGATCATTACAGGTCATCTCGAGCGAAAGTGGTAATGCCAATTGAGTGTTACGGGTTAGGGTTGGGGTAGATATCTATCCACCTGATGCTTGTTTGTAGGGTGGTATCAACGTGAACAGTGTATTTTGGTGTCTATATTTGTCTTAATCCAGGATAGTTGCCATGATACGGCTCTGGGTGAATTTCGAGCCATAAAATCGCGATATGGTCGAGAAAACGGCTGTTGATGTGTCTCTGGATCTGAGGCAGGATTTCAAGACTTCGACCCAGTGGGACCATGATCGAAACCCATTACGAATGGCTTTAACGCTCATGTGGCAAACGTCGGATTTTTCATTAGCACATCTCCAAGAAGATAGAGTACAGTACGCGTGGGCATTCCAGGAATATATCAACTGATCATGTAAAAATGTGTGGTGATGATAGTGTTCAAACTGGAAAACGACACACGTGGGTATCTCATTACATTGTGTGTTCCTACAATTCCTATCATGACTCAGAACTTCTGCCTTCCGAGCGTCGGCCGCCAATCCAAAGGATGAGTTTCCTCCGTGGCACTCTCATCCTCCTTCCAGACTTTGATAGTCTTATCCGCCTCACCCGTGATCAATCTCATTCCAGTCAGATCAAAGGTCGACGCCATGACGCCCGCTTCCGCATCTAGCGAACCGGGCTGTGCAATCGAGTCTTCGTACTGGAACTTGTGCCCGGTCTTCCAATCCCAGAATCCAACGCTGCCATTATCACCACCAGAGAAGAGGACGTTTTCCTGGTTAACGGAGAGGGTGTTGATCACACTGTTGTGGCCTTCGAAATTTTGCATAAAATCCCCGCGCGGGCAAAGCCATTGCTTGATCTGTCCAGGGGAAGCGGAGGCGAATGTGTATTCTGTGGGATGGACTGTGAGGTCGCGGACGCCCTTCTTGTGATGTGTGAGTACGCCCATTGTCTTGCCGGCAGCGAGATCGTACATGCGAATGGTGCTGTCGAGAGAGCTGGACATGATTTGAGGGTCTGTGGCTTGTGTTTGGATGCTGGAAACGGTCCCTTTGTGTCCCGATAGAACGTGAACGTTGCTGCGTGTGCGCATGTCCCAGACGCGAACGACACCGTCGCGCCCGCCGGTACAGAGAACATCAAGCGTAGGGTGAAGGGATAAGGTGTAGACACCGCTCAGGTGACCGTGGTAATGCCTGATCACCTTATTGGTCTCAAGATCCCAGCACTTCACCATCTTGTCCTCACCACACGAGAACAGATAAGGGTGACGAGGCGAGACAGCCAGACCGCGTACAGTGCTGATGTGACCAGTAAGAGTGACCTTCAGCGTGCCCTTCGCCATATCCCAAATTTTGATGGTTCGATCTCCCGCACCAGAAGCGAACCACTCGTTTCCAGGCTCCACCGCGAGCGCTCGTACCCAGCCCAAGTGTCCAGAAATGACACGCATGAGCTTCCAAGGCGCGTGCCATTGTGGCTTCTGGTGTCTGACAGTATCTCTACGCACAAGATTGGTGGCAGGTGTGTCGCGCTGAGGTGTTGGTCCGTTCGCATTTGGAGGCGCTTTTGCGCCAGCAGTGCCGTTGATCCGTGTGAGAGCTGTCGACGAAGATCCGTTCGCCTGCGGTTGGGCAGAGTTCGCAGCCTCGATCATCTTGACCATCTTAGGGTCCGACGCCTGCTCTTCCGTCTTTGCTTTCTTCCTTCGTGCAGCAAGTCCGGCTTGTGCATTTGCTTGCTTCTGCGCCAGCGCAGCCGGAAGCTCCTTCACGTCCGCATACTCGCTCCGTATCCGCGCCGCGACGCTCGCCTGCTGTGCTCGGTCTGCTGCAGAGGGTTCTGATGGTGCGACTGATGGTTGAGGCGGCGTGTCGAGTGCTGAAAGCTGTCCAAAGTCTGCTGCAAAGATCTCACGAGTGCGCTTTGCTGAACGTTGGACTGCGAGTCTCGCGTTTTGCGCTATGTCCTGTGGGATGCTCTGCTCGACTGCACCGCTGGCAAGATCTGCCATGTTTGCGGTACTACAACTGTTCAAGTCCGAGTATCCAGTATAGACCTTTTCCGTTAGAAGACCAGGCGTGCGCGACGTGTTGTGGGAGGATGAGAAGTCGTGTTGGTGTAGGTTGAAGGAATCGCGATTGCATAGCTCCAGTCGCGATGGCTGGCGTGAGCGTCGAAGTCCTGCCAACGAATCAAAAGCCTCTATTTCGCGATGTGAAAAGTCGATTGCCTATTTGGGCGACGACTTCGGGGGTTCGCCGCAAATATGCACAGCCAACATTCAACACGATCCATGGTACTTCCATAGAGTTGACAAACCGCATTCGCCAGTCACTCCTTCACTCTCCGACAATGCCACCAGCCCTTCACCCACGATCTCGCCAGACTGGTGCCCTCTTCACGGGGACACTCGCCTTTTGCTTCCTGGTCGTCGGAATGCCACACATTCTGCCATGTCCCGTCAACCCGAAGCAGTACGCAGACACCATCGAAGGACCGGATGGACAGCCTATGAGGAGACGTAGGAAGAGAAAGCAGATCGCCGACGACGCTGGCTCGGAAGGAGAAACCGCAGAGGCCTACGATGCATTGATGGCAGAGAGCAAGAAGACGCGTGAATGCCCCGTACCTAAACCCGGTGGACTGCTGGGTCAAGTCATGGGTTTCAAAGAGAACGAGAATCAAAAGCCTCCGCAGGTGATTGTCGAAAGAGTCCAATCAAGGAGGACTGCATCCAAGCAACAGGAGGCGAGCGACACGCCTTGAGCCGTCTACGATCGAACCGCATAATACAAACCGAGAAAGATCGCCATACACGCATTGTGTTGCAGGCTACACGCTGTCAGGCGAAAGTGCTGCCGTAGTGTTGGACGCCTTCTCACCAGCTATGAAGCTATCAACGTCATCGACTACCGGATCATCATCTTTCTAGAGGAGGAACAGGAAAGATCATGATATTTGGGTTCCCGCCACGAATCAGAAGACTGCTTCGTCCGCGAGGAGGATGGGATGGATCGACCCCTAAACCCGTCAAACTACACCACACCCGTCACCATCACCATGTCAACACCTTTCGGCACAATGGTGCAAGTCAGGTCCACGAAAGGCCCTGGTATAGCCAGGTCTACTTCAGTCGAGCTTTGAGAGGGACAGTCATTGCGTTACGTCAAGGCCTGTCTGGAAGGCACTTCCGCATTGTATGTAGGTTGCAAGAGTGTGAGGATGATAGACCAAAGTGACAACAAAAGCTATCACACCTCAGTCTCCGTCTTTCACAATCCCCAATTGAGTCTCCGCTTGCAGACCTGTTGCTATGCAACCAACCACCTAAGTAATCTTCCCTTGTTTTTGTTTCCATCTTATCTGAATCAACATTAGTACACCACAAGATGGGTCGCCTTTCCACCGCTATCGCCGCCGCCGGAGTGGATGCTGGGAACCTCCCTGGAAAGTTGCCGAATATATCACTGTGGGACGCATTTCTCCCACGCTCGAAAAAGGTAGGAAGACCGCATGCCATCATCCCAATGGATGCGGACTGTTGCAATCTCAATCTATCCTGCGCACGATCAGCGCTCTTTCACATGCAAAAATAACACGCCTGGCAAAATTATCATGATCCAATTTCCCATCCTCACTCAGAGACGTCCATCCTCACTCAGAGACATCTATCCTCACTCAGAATCATCCACACCCTCACCCCAGAACAATACAGTTTTCAAAAACCTCAATACACCACCCAAGCACTCTACACCATCAATATTGCAACATGCCATTGTTCATCAAACCCTTCTTCCGCAAGCCCTTCAAACTCTTCGCAATAGACGCTGACACCGGCCAGCCGCTCGACCCTAACGTCCACCGCAAGACCCGCGTGACCTACTACGAGCTCGCGAATAGCAGCAACGACAGCAAGAAACTGGTAGCGCACAAATCCGCCTCGAACATTGCGAAGGAAGGCGGCGAAGAAGGCAAGGCCGAGGACCCTAAGCCTGCTGAAGGAGAAGAGGCGAAAAAAGAAGGCTCAAAGAAGGGAGACTCGAAGAAAGAGGGTTCGAAGAAGGAAGACGCACCGAAAGAAGGCTCGAAGAAAGGTAATGAGGCGAAAGTGGAACAGAAGGGCGACGATGTGGCGTGGACGCCCGACGAGGATGAGAAGCTGAAGGCTATGAAAGACGACGGCAAAACTTGGGCGCAGATCTCTGTGGAGATGGGGCGACATAAGGGCCAATTGACGGTGCGTTGGAAGGAGATCAAAGCTGCTGGTAGCAATGATCAAGGAAAGATGCCTGGCGACGGGAAGGGTGGCGACGGTGACAAGGGACAGAAGGATAAGGAGAAGCAAGGCGGCGGCGGGCAAGGCAAGCAGGGGAAGAAGGGCAAGAAAGGTGGCGACAACCAACAGAACCACCAGCAGAACAACAAAAAGAACGAGAACAAGAAAGACAACAACAAGTCCACCCAAGACAAGAAAGAAGCCGAGAATAAGCCTGCCAGCAAGAAAGAAGAAGCAACACCCGCCTCCAAACCCTCATCCAACAAACCCGCCTCCAAAGCCGGCAGCAACAACGCCAACAACGAAACTCGCTTCACCATGACCGACTGGCTGACACTGCAAGAAGACGACATGTTCTCCTTCGGCGAACTGCAATGCCTCAGCGAACTGATCGGGAAAGACCTGGGCCAAAGCTGGCAGCGTGTCGCTGCCAAGTTCTTCGACTTGACCGGCAGGAGGATCCATCCGGATGATGTCAGGGACAAGTTTGAGAGGATGGCTGTGATGGCTCAGGGGGGCAAGTAAGCTCATGGCCGTCTCATTCCGCAAGTCAAGCTAGACAGACTGAGAGGGTGCTTGGGCTCGAGCAATTCTTGCGTGGGTGGGAGGGTGTCGTCGTTGAGATTTGCAGTGGACTGAAGGGAGGGTTACTCGCGTAATCGAACATGGTAGGATAGGGTTGTAGGCCGGATGACTTTGAGAGAGCTGCTGAAGGGGTTCCCAATTGAAGCGCAAGCATCCAAAGACATGAAGTGAGGGCAGCTGGCTTAATCAAGAACCTTAGTATAAATAGCTTTTGCTATACACTCCTTCCCTCCAGTTGGCGGTTTATGTCTATGTCTATGAATCTCTACAAGATCGCAAACAAGCAAAGCAAGAAGCCTGCACCGACAGCGTTGGGAATGAACGAACCCTGAGTAGCGCTGCCCTCGTAGATGGGAGGCGTGCAAGCGGTGTCCGCCGGACAGTTGCCAACTCCGATTGTGCCGTTGATACCGCCAGACGTGCCGTTGATACCGCCAGACGTGCCGTTGCCGCCAGACGTTCCATTACCACTGCTGCTTCCAGCCATGCCATCAACGATAGAGATACGTCCGTCGAGCTCGATGTTGACCGGGCTCTGCGACTGCACGTACGCTGTCAGAATCTCGTCCTGAGTGTCGAGAGTGATAACGTTATCGAAAGTCTCTGCGAAGAAGTTGTCGCCACCACCAGCGATGAAATCGAGAGTAACAATATTGTACTGCGTCTCGCGATCCAACGGCTCGCCTCCGATCGTGACGCTGACAAGCCTGCTACCGTTGTTGTTCTCCGGGTTGTATTCGACTTTGATCCCGCGGCTGACCTGGAAGAAGCTGGTGATCTCTTCGCCGTTGAACTCGCTCACGCCTGTCACGATTCCTTCTAGCACTTTCCACAGGTCGTCGCCGGACATGCTGATCTCAACCAGAGAGTTGCCGAAGGGGAAAGAGTTGAGGACGTCGCCGCGGGTAATGTCTCCCTCCTCGATGGTGGCGCGGATGCCGCCGGCGTTGATGATGGCGAAGTCGGCGCTGTCGCTGTTGTTCTGGCGATACTCGAGCATAGCATCGGCCATGAAGCTAGAATCGAGGTTAGTATGACGATGCAATCAAATGTAAACTGCAAAGACGAGACTTACTCTCCAAGGAGACACTCCTGCTCCTGGCACGTAGTCTGGTCCAGTTCGACCTCGGTGGTACCAATGACCTCGGAAGAAAACTCCTCAAAGGGCACTCTCCAAGCATCAATTTGAGCCTGGAGCGTGGCGTTTTGCTCGGTCTCGTTGGTCAAGTGGATGGGACCACCGTGGTACTCTAAGATCTTACCCTCGGCATCGTATGTAACGTCGATGTAGCCTAGGTATTCTCCCCAGCGGTACGCGGTGACGATGAAGACCTCTTCGTCTTCGGCGTTCTTGACAATAGTAGGGTAAGGGCCCTCCTCGTCCTCACCAGTACCCAGTGGCGTGTGCGAATGGCCGCCCATGATCAGGTACAAGCCTGACGTGCTCTCGGCCAGTTCTTGGTCCTCTTCGTAGCCAATGTGCGTGAGAGCAGCAATGCGAGTGATGTTCGTAGTCGCGCGAATCTCATCGACAGCGTTTTGAACTGCCTCTACCACGTCCGAGAAAATCGTGCCTTCCCCTGGGCTGGCAATGTTGGGAGTAGTCTCAGTTGTGACGCCAATGACAGCGACGCCGAACTCCTCGTAGATGTGGTAGGGCTGAATGGTGCGGTTCAGAACTGGATTGTCGCTCTTGATATTCGCCGAGATGATCGGGAAAGTAAGATTCTCCAGGAACTCTCCCAGCGCGTCGTCTCCGCCGTCAAACTCATGGTTTCCGAGAGTCATGCCATCGAAGCCGAGTTGGTTGAGAGTCTCTGCGATCTTCTCGCCGCCATAATAGCTGTAGAACAGCGTACCCTGGAATTCGTCGCCTGCGTTGAGGAAAAGAGACGAGTTCAACGTGGGTCTGATCTCATTAACCACAGTCGAGACGCGGGCGTAGCCTCCATAGCAGCCGTCTTCGGGATCCTCACAATCTGTTCCTGAGCTCCTGAACTGGTCCAGATGGGCGTGCACGTCGTTGATGTGGAAAAAACTCTGGTTCCAGTTGCCGTCTGCGTCAATGTAGCGCTTCTGGAGCTGTCTCTCGCTGACCAGAACATCCTCTGCGAAGGTGACAGACGCAAAGATAGAAGCCACAAGGGCACTCTTCCAAGTAAATGCCATTGCAATGTCAATGCCTCGAGATGAACAACGGTAATTCGCAAAAGGGCGAAAGAAGGGACGTCTCGTGACTTTTCATTGCTGCTGACCTACTGCCTGCCCAGAGACGAGATACCAGATTGCGTTCGACCGGGCTGGGCGAATTAGCTGCCTCCTTCCTTCTTTGGCCATGGCGAGGTGTAAGCATTTCCGTGTTTCTAGGACGCAGCGAATCGTTGGTCGGCGTTGTGTCTGCATGGTGGCGTAGAAACTCTGGGCGTTCTTGGCGAGGTGCAACCCTACAACTCACTGGCTTGCACAAACATGGCCGTAGATAAGCACGTGGGTGAGTGGATGGCTCGACAAGTGTTTTGCATCTCTGCCATGGCCGGTGGCACCATGTGTTTTGTGTTTCTTGGGCCCCGCAGTGCACGATGTATGGTTGTCTGATCCGACTTTTTGACACGTCCAAGGCTGTGACATCTACATGTACATACGCTTCCTTAGTATTTGAGCCGGTACCTAAGATGCATGCCACGGAAAGCATCTTTGATAAACGCCATCGACTTTCTTATCAGACAACAAGGGCATCGTCGGCCGAGTCCGAGGGCTGAACAATGTCAATTCCACGCCGCTTTACGTTACCACCAAGTTACCGAGATACCACCAACGCCAAAGCCAACATGCTATGGCTAGTGTACTGGAACCATCGATCGTATGCAGTGGAAATGATGACCAAGAGAAGTGACGTAGGTAAGTAAATATACAGACACAAGTCCGATGGATTATGTAAAGTGGAACTCAGACATTATTTAACAACCAAATATGTTCCTCCATACAATCGTACCAGTAACAGATCCTGAAGTTCCAAGGGCTTTTGAAAAGAACGATTGGGTATTGTCCTTAGAGATGTAGCAACTCACCAAAAGAAACGATAGATCCAGGTCGGCCGAGATATACGCTCCTTCTTTTCCAAATAGATCCGGTGTTGGCGCACTTCTCTTTCGTAAATGGGTGACTTCATCGATTGAAGTCGTTCAATCACGACAACAACATAAAGCCACCACGAAAGAAGATAGAGAGAACACCAACAACACATTAAAGTCGTTCATTGCTCCTCAGCAACCCCATCCAGTGCCTTCCGACAAGAGTCCAGCCTGCGCCTCCACTCGCGCAGATCATAAGCCTCTTCATCATCGCCCTCCTGCAGTCTCCCGCATACTCGACGCAGACTCTCGACCACACCAAAGACCAGCGCTTTGTCTTTGAGCCCTAAACAGCGAGCTTGCGAATCGAGAAGAGCGTTGACTGCGATCGCCGTGGGGTCTTGGACAGGCGAAGACGCTGCCGCCGAGGAAATAAGAGGGCTAGAAACGGCGATTGGTCCGCCCTGTGAGCGGCGGAGAGTGCTTCTGCGGCGGGAGGATGGAGGATCTGAGGGTGGTCTGCGGGTGGTGCTTGTGCTTCTGCTCGTGCTCATGTTGGTCGCTGGGCGGGGAAGGTTGGAGGGATCGGTTGAAGAGGGACGCGAAAAGTGGCCGGCACGGCTTGAGCGGCGGCTGTTGGGTTTTGAGACGGCGCCGAAGGGGCTTGGGGAGGCGCGGCCGTGTTGTTCGGCGGCTGTGGCGAAGGAGGCGGATGTGCTAATGCTGTCGGTGGATTGACTGCGGCTGTGGGCGATTCTGCGCTCGATTTCACGCAGAGTTTCCGGGGTCTCCGGTGTTGCGGGCGGGATCATGTCGTCTTGTTGCGACGGGCGTATCTCCCTGATCGTTGCTGTTGGGCCCTTGGCTGTCGACACCGAGGAGATCGATTCGGTGTCGCAGTCGCTGCCGGCTGGGGAACTGCTCTGCTGGTAGCGAGCCATGGCGCTGTGGAGGAAGAAGTTCTCATAGTCGAAAGCGTCTTCGCGTTGCTCGTGTGGGACGATGGAGCTTGGAAGATCGGGCTCAGCATCTTCGTACACACTTTCTGCGTCGAGGTCGGGGAAATACTCAGACGGGTTGTCGGGCGTGTCTAGCGTGGGCGCGTCGCTGGCCGAATGCTGGTATTCGTCTGCTTCAGCACCAAAGTTGGAGAGGACCTCGTTGTCATTTGTGTCAAACGAACCGGGCATATCACGACTGCCCCTCACCATGTGTCTTTCGTGCGTGCCATTTTCATCAGCCGTGTGTGGTGGATGGGTCTGGAATCGTCTCTCCCGCAAAGTGAGATTTCCAGAGTTCTGCTTGGCCGCCAACTCTGCAAAGGCATTCCTGCTGCCAGTCTTGAGAGGTAGCGATCCCCAGGCTTGTGATGCAGGTAGCTTCCTCGTTGGAGTGTTGTCAGCACTCGCCTCTGCGCCTGCTGCAGCGTCCGTCTGACTGCCATACCAGATCTCAGGAGGCTGATATTCGGCATTGTTGAGTGGCGAGACGTCTCGTAGATTGTTGAAGCTTTGCCGGCGCATACTATCTTCTTTTGCCCGCTCTCTGAGCGTCGAAATTCTATTCTTCAGATTGGACATTTGCCCTTTCAGTCCGTCTGTTGTGGATGGCGATCTGTGTATACCGAGTCCATATGCGTAATCAGGCTCGTACTGAACACTGTCCCTCTCTGCATCTCTTACAGACGGAGCAACCTGAGAAGCACTTTCTTCTGGTAAAGGTTCCAAGTCTGTGTCGGGTGTACGCATCAGACCAGGAGTTGCACTCCTTCTCCCCGAAACGCCGTCGCTTTCATGAGGCAAAGCAGGACTTGTCATTGACTCGTACCCCGGCGAACCTCGTAGGTCAGTCCAAGAAGATGTGCTAGGGCGCACAGGGATCCTGCCTTTCCTTCCAAACATATCACCTCTCGCAAGAGCCGTGTGCGGTCGCTCGGGTAGGGTATTTTCACTATTTGTTCGACCGTGACTCTGCTGATAGTCTCTCCGCAAAGAGGGTGTGCTAATCTGCAGATGCAAAGGACGGCTTGCTCCAGGTCGTGTGTTCGTGTAGCCGTCCATCAGAAATCGTTTGTTGCCGTAGTTCGCTGCCGGCTGCAATGCAGCCGAAGATCCCAGAGAAGTCGCACGTTTCAGGTTGGCAGCAGTCAGAGGTGTAACCAGATCTCTCGCCCCGCGCAGGTTGCCTTCCATGAGGTTCAGCCGTTTCTTCGCATTTGCCAGAATCTGCTCGGCCCGCTGGCTCAACATGGCCGAGTTCTGTTCCTCCTCCTCCCTGGTCCTACGCTGCGCATCCGAGCCGCCTGCTATGCTAACGCTGTAGCCCATCCGTAGACCGGCAGGATTTTCGGTATCCGTGTCTTCGGATTCCGTATCCTCTCTGCTCCGATGCCTGGACAAGAATGCCGGAAGAGCGCCATAGTCATCACTATTGAGCGAGCTCCCACTAATACTGCCGCGCTTTCCGATCGACTGAGGCGCCAGGTGATCGGGACTGTAGATTGTGGGCGAAGATGGAATCGTGGACGAGTCCTCCAGCGAGTCTGTGCGAACGGGATAGTCCTGTCTGCCCGCGTTGTCTTGTCTATCGCTCGCAGTGCGACTCCGCAAAAGCATCAGCTTCCGGCTCATAAGCCCACGCTTTTCCTTCTTGGGCGGGGACGGTCGTTCTCGGTCCATGGTTGCACGCGCTCCGGCGTGCTGATTTGTGATGTCTCTTAAGTAGCTGATACTGGGAGGGCCTCGCAAGCTCTCTGGCGATTCTGGTATGTGCATGGAGCCTGCACTCGGCAGGACCATGTCGGGGTTCGTCAAAGTGGGAGAAGGAAGCGAGGGTAGCGAAGGCAGTGGCTTTTCCAGTGGTATCTGCGGCGATTGAGAGCGCATCAGAGGTCCCTCACAAGACACCATGTTGGTGCCAGCGGAGATGGCGAAGCCAGAGTCGTACAAGGCCGCCATAATGTACTCTTTCTGCGACGGATGCGACTGCGACTGGTATGCGATTGGGCGTAGGTGGTGGATCGGTTGGTGATGCGTTCAGGGCATGATAGCCAGACGAGACTCTCGCGCGAGATCTCCAGACGGATCAGTCGAGGTCGGGATGCATAGACACGAGGTATGCGGTGTGTCGAGGGACAGGCAAGACTGGTAGGCGTGAGGGACGTGTGAGACACTTTAGCTGCATGCGCACCTCCTCGACTCTCGACTCCATGGGCGTGGGAGGGCGTGGGCGGGATGGACGCCCATTACACTAAAGACGAGCCGTCTCGTGCAGATCTTCAGGAACAAGCCTAGCGCGCAATACACACTCTCGATAGCGCGCCAGCACCCACTTCTCAAACACGTCCATCAAGCTTATACTCTTCTCATTTGGTCCCAAGGCATGCCAGCTGCATCTTCCACCTTCTTTTGGCGTTGTGATAACCCATACAAGGCGTCCACATCGTCGTAGCTTGGCCTAGCGGTATAGCGGTGGCTGTAGGGAACATGCGTTCGCGCTTTGATCTTATTCCGAAACAGACTAGGGACTGATAAACACTTGCAATAAGCATCCTCTTAGCTCCATGTCGGCTTCCGCATCCTATGAGGCTCTTCCTAGCAAAGTGGACCTTGTTGACGCGTGCATGCCCAATAACAATTTTGCAATGCCTTTTCGCGATAAATTACCCAGATCTGTGCTGGCATCCCTTGTCCGGATCGTCGGGTACGCGACCATCGAATCTCGCACCGCATACGTCCAATAACAGACCATACCAATAAAACTTGCACATCTCTTACCATCGCACTTTACATCAGATGTTGAGGTTGGGTTGGCACGTGTAACTCTGCATGCGTCTTGCTTATATCAAACGCATGTGATACTCCAACGGAGCCCCAAGTGTGTACCGGATGTCGTGTTGTGGCAAGGACTTGGTTTGCAAGGCGTCAACCACAAATTGGAGTGGGCATTCTCATGCAGGCTGATGGTGATACTCGAGTCCAGCTACCGGGTTCGGTGTTTGCAACAGCTGGTTCCACATAATTTGCGTATATAGATACCAAGTTTTGTTTTATCTCACAGGTACCAGGATTTTGGTGATGTACGAAGGATGTTGATACTACCGCTTGATCTAGTGAGATGTCAATTCATATTTTCCAGATTCTATTGGTGTCTCGCCGGCACGAGGACAATTCCGACATGCGACAGTCGTCGAAACCACCATGATATCCGACAACATGTTCATGAACAGACTGTAGCATGAACTGAAGAGGGGCTAGTCGTTGATCCGATGTTCACTTGGGAGAAAGAGCGGGCCTCCTGTAAGCCGCGAAGACGGCATACGCTTCGCTTGTTACTCAGATGGATGTGTATTCGTACATATACATATGGCTTTCGGAGCCGGTCTCTCGCGTGCTCCGTATTGAGCCGGCTTACTATACATTTCCCCTGTAATGTGGTTTATGACACATTCAGTCCCCCACTCAATGTCCCTAGCACATGGCCGGCTGTGCTGCTCAGACTCTGCTCTCAATCTCAACCTTCCTCAAAGTTGAATACTGTGTTTCAGCCGTTCGCCTCCCTCGAGACAGTCCGCGGGGCGCCAAATCGACCGCAAGCAGTTCGAACGTAGACAAAATGCCAAAGATGCTCTTGGTCAACCCATGAACACAACCCCACTCTAACCCAGTCTCCTGGGCTTCGGGCTCCTAGTGCCACCAATCTTCAATCTAGTCGCATCCAGCACAGCCGAGATCCTGCCTCTGATATCCCTTCCTTCAGCGCCCAGGATAGCCTTAGTGAAAGCCTCTCTGCCAGGCCCAAACCCTCTCATAACAATCTCCAACTTCTTGATATCCCTCAGCATACCCTTCTCCTTCATAGTCTTGAGCGTGAAAGCCGTGAGCTGGTAAGCAGCATCATAACTGCCGCGACCCGCTTTCCGGAACCCAATGTTGCCCGCCGAGATCGACAGCAGCATGTCGACCATCTTCTTCTGGTCCGCGGCGCTGGCGTTCGTGGCCGAAATTCCGCTCGAAGCCGTCTGCGAGGCCGGTCGCGGAGGCTGTACCAGTGTCAAATGCGTGTTGTGCTTGGTGGACAGGACGTGCAGGCGGTGCGGCTTCTGATCGCTGGCGGCGTCAAGGTTGCGGCCTGCGGCTTCGTTGTAGAATTTCTGCGACGGCGCATCCAAGAGGTCCTTTATTGTGTCCTCACCCGTGTTGCGGTTGTTGGCGCGGCGGCGGTGGTTGATGTCGCTGATGTTCTGTAGGCCTGAGAGCGCGCCGTCCAGTGGTTTGGCGACTGTGCTGCTAAATGGCCGTGTGAGCGCTGCGGGCTTGAGGCGCAGGCGGCATGATTGGCAGACTGAGGAGGCAAAGGTACGAGGGCTGAGAAAGGACGCCATGGTGGGTGTAGGAGGATGTGGTGGTGCACTGCGATATACGATATGCGCCGATGTTCAATGTCGTCTAGTACCCTGGAGGCTGTCTCGAGACTTTGGACTGCGGGCTTGCGGGGATTACGTAAGGCAAGATATGTCGACCAACATGGACTACCTACTGTAGGCACCTAGATACTAACACTACACAAATATGTTAGCATTGCATTGATTGCTGTGAACGCGTCAGATTGATATTTGATTGCTATTCACATCTAGATTGGCGTACATGGTTGGATTTCTACATTAATGCTCAGATGCTGGTGATTGGAAGGTGCATTCACGAGATAATGAGGTGCCATGCATATTTACGACAGGAAATTGTTTCGTACTACTCATGTTGGAAGGGGATCCGTCATGCCTGTCAACCGTCGTTGCTTCGTTGAGTGAGGTCCAGGTATTGCTTGCCTAATTGCTGGTGCCTTCCTCACCGCGCTCACAAAAGAGAGCACTTCACTTTCCGAGTTCTCGTCGAGGCTTGACAGGCGCAGACCGAAACTCTGCAGTCTAATTGCGTTCACATACTCGGGATTCCGACTCTTCGAACGCCATCATCCGAGATCGCACGAACCGGCACGTCTCGAGATACTCTCTGCTTTCTCTCAAGGCTAGAGCTTACTCTCCAGGGACAGATGGCAGATGGCATGTTCCACAAGAAGGGCACAATACACGCCCAGGAACGAGCAGCAAAGTTCCGTGACGGTCGACTGCAGCGGGAAAGGAAAGAACAGCAGCAACAGGAACTGCAGCGGCGATTCGAACAACTACCAGAAGAGGTAAGTTTCGAACGAATACTGTCCCCTTAACCACTATTCGGACCTTGAGACTTCTTGTACCGATACTTGCAAGGATCGACTAACTCCAACCTTTTAGATGCGGAGGCCGAGAAGAAAAGGATCTGCAGCCTAAATCTTCGACAAGAAATACGGGATCCGTGCTCACAAACGAGCAGTTTGGGCTGGCCCTGCTCTTCCAGATTTTCACATCGAGGACGTGAACGTTGACTAATTTCAAAAGCTGCAAAAGAAAATAGAGCAAGAAGAGCGGCGAGAGGAACAAGAAGAGCAGCAGCGAGATCAGCAACAGCAGTATGCCAACGAGGCGCCGCCGCTCAGCTCTGCCTTGGCTCTGCCGCCCATCCAGAAGTCTTATCCTACACCGAACGCACGGCAAGGGTGGAACCGGCAACAGCATAATGCAGTGAGTTGGCAACTTTATTGCCACCAACAGCAGCAACAAATTCAACAGCAAGTACAGAAGTACCAGGATCAGCAATGGCAGCAGCATCTGCAAGAGGAACATCAACGGTCTTTGCACCAGCAGCAGCCTCAGCACTTTGCTGCCTTCGTTCCGTCTGTTCCAGTCACTCAGTCGCGCCCTAATGGTTGGCGTGACTTCGCTCCTTCGCCGGGTCTCTTCATGGCTCCGCCCGGTTTCGTACTTGCTCCGCCCGGTGTCTTCGTGGCTCCACTTGGATTCTTAACAAGACCTGCTGTCCTTCCTGCGGTCATCTCTCCTAACGCCCCTTCGACGGCAACCAAGCAAAGCCTGAAGCGGCCTCGTTCGTCGAGTCCTGCTCGAGGCCGCCCTGAACTGTTCGTCCATAGTTTTCGCCGCCCACTTGTTCCCTCGTAGGCCTCAGGGCGTCTTTCACTTGGCCGTAGCAATGCCCATGCCAGGCCACTTGCGCCACCTATTCAGCCTCGCGGTGCTGTGATCCGGCTGACATCCTCGCCCATCGCACCCACAATGTGTAGCGAGCCACTTGTCTCGCCTGCCACAACTGTGCCTGGACTGCCACACGGGTTGCCGGTACCGCAATCGAGCTATTCCTCAAACGCCGTTGCCTGGCCTGTACTTACGGAGGCAGAATTTGCGAGAATGATTAATGGTCAACAACAGCCGCAACAACATGTGACGGGCATGGAGGGAGTGTGGAAGTGCGAGTAGTGAGCGAGAGAAGATACCTAGTACATGTATCGTCAATGAGGGCAAAGCGCCGCTCGGGAGTCTTGGCCGAAGGCGGAGTAGGTAGACTTTCTTTCCACGTCCAAAGCGAACAAGTCATCAGCCCATCGTAGCCACTCGCTCGACCGCAAGGCGACCACATCCTCTAACAAACCACCCTCTTCATCCACTTCTTTCATTTCCATCTGTACTATACCAACACCCGCGTCGCCGTTTGCTACCTTCTCAATACCCACACACCACTATAGCATGAGCACAACCCAGCTCCGTTCGCTCTCCTCGAGGGTAGGAGGCGGCGCTCCCCGGAGTCTGCAGCCCTCACAACACACTTTTTCATACGGCAAGACTGCAGCATACAGGCGCGCAGCATCGGGTCTGAGAGAATACAGCGAGGCCTCGTTACGGCAACGGCAGAATGGCGCTTCCATCAACCTTCCCGCGATTGCGCTGCGCTCACATTTCCTCCCGACCTCAATACAATCCGCCTCTGTCGGCTCCGCGAGACATGTGTCTTTCAAGCAGATGAGAGAACAGCGCGCAAAGGAGAAGGCTGCTGCCGAAGGCAAGGCCGCCCCTGAGACTTCCAAGGCTGAGCCCGAGCCCGCCGCAAAGGAATCCTCTTCGGCATCGGATGCTGCTGAGGCGGCGTTCGCTAAAGCCAAGGCCGAGAGTGAGGCGGCCTGGGATCGCGCAGAGAAGCAAAGGCAGAAGGCGGCCGAGGAAGAAGACGCCACTGAGGGCGAGGATGGCAAGGATGGCGAGGGCAAGGAGAAGAAGAGCAAGAAGAAGGATGAGGCCGCGCCTCCGCCTCACGGAGAGAAGACACCCTGGCAGGTCTTTGTCGAGACCTTGAACACCGAGTTCAAGTCTAGCAAGGAGTGGAATGAGGGTACTAAGGAATTGTCTGGCAGCATCCACGATTTCCAGCAGAACCCAAACGTCCAGCGCGCAAAGTCGGCTTACGCGAAGGCTGCTGAGACCGCTTCATCGACAACTGGCAAGGTCTTCCTGGGCACCGCAGGTGCAATTGGAAAGAGTGCGGCGTGGACTTGGGATACGAGCCTCATGAAGGGTGTCCGTTACGGCGCATCGGCTGTTGGTTCCGGCGTAGAAAAGGCTACCAGGCCTGTGCGCGAGACCGAGGCCTACAAGAGCGTCAAGGAGACCATCGACGACGGTTCATCCCAGCGCTACGGTGGCTGGGTCGAGCGCGAGGAACGCCGCAAGAAGCGCGAAGAAGATCTCGCACGCCGTAGGGCTTCAGGAGAGCTTAAGGAACAAGAGATCCACGACGAGGACCCCAACGCTGGCACCAATGTCACTGTGCACAAGGATGCTGCCTGGAAGCAGTCATGGCAGAACTTCCGCGACTCTTCGCCTATGATGCAGCGTGTGTTCGGCCTGAAGAGCGTGTACAACGAGTCTGAGAACCCATTGATCAGCACTGCGCGCAGCATTTCCGACCGCGTGGCAGGGTTCTTCGCCGAGAACGAGACTGCCCAAGTCATCAAGAAGTTCCGTGAGATGGACCCGCACTTCCAGCTCGAGCCCTTCCTCAACGAGATGCGCACCTACATTCTTCCTGAAGTCCTCGAGGCTTACGTCAAGGGCGACGTTGAAGTCCTGAAGACATGGCTCTCGGCCGCACAGTTCCAGGTCTACTCCGCGCTCATGCACCAATACACCACCGCTGGTCTCCAATCCGATGGCCGCATTCTGGACATCCGCAACGTTGACATCCTGAGCGCGCGCATGTTAGACCCTGGTGACATTCCTGTCTTTGTCCTCATGTGCAGGACTCAGGAGGTGCACGTTTACAAGAACAAGAAGACTGGCATTCTTGCCGCTGGTATGGAGGACAAGGTCCAGCAGGTCACCTACGCTATCGGTGTCACCAGAATCCCCGAAGACGTTGCCAACCCCGAGACCAGAGGATGGAAGTTCATCGAGCTGCAGAAGAGCGCGAGAGATTACATGTAAGGGAATACATGTGAACTCGGCTGGACTACTAGGGTCCTCTTTATCTGGCGTCTTCTCCTCGACTCCTGGTCTGACTGCCTACTTGCTCCGTGATTCGTCCAGGCGTGACAAAAAGCGGCTGACAGTACGAAAGGCAGCAACCACACCTCAAAATCACCCCCTGCATTACTCGGCGTCTGGCGTTTGTCGCGGCTCTTGCAGCATGGCGTAGACGCTTGTTGGTTTCTGGCTCATTATCGCCACGTCTCCAAAAGAAAGAAAAAGGCTTCCTGTACCAAAACCCCCCCAACTCATGTAAGATATGTCTACCTGGTCGCACAGGCGATTCAGTCTTCGATGGAAGACGATTTTATCATAGCTTCGAAGACGACTGTACTTATTCCCGTTCACACCAAACCATCATGACAACTCGTGTGTTTCAATCAATCCTGGGCACGACATTCAAATTTGGAAGGAACAACCTAACTTCATTACCTATATCTCCATGGACCTTTCCGAGCTTCAACGTGGCACCTGAGGGCCTCGAGTGGACTCGGTCCTTCCGTACCGCTGAGACTTGGTTGACTTGGAGAAGTTTGTCTCTGTGGTGTGGTCGGAACCTCGAATGTAATACCTGAGGAATCCGAGTTGGGCCAGTCCTACGATACCACTGAGGATGGCGCGCCTCAGAGGAAAACGCAACCCAGTATCCCAGCAATGTCCATGAGTCTTTGAGTTGATACCTCTGGACTCCGAGGTGATCTGGCTCGGAATTGTTGCTGAGAGAGACGCATTTCAGCAAGTACATTTCGAATGCGCCTCGTCACCTCCATCTTTTAGGACCTGCGTAAGACGCTAGAAAATTGCTTGTCAAGAACTTTTCACTATGACCAAGTTCTCAAAGAATGGTGAATACTGATCACTGCGATTGCTGATGTTAGGTGTTTGATGAATTTTGCTGTCGCCTGCACAGAAAAATTTCCCCTGGACCTGAATCGGCTGCAACCATGCCTAGGTTCCATTGTTTGCACCGACTGGGCACCGGCGGGAACTGGTCATCTGCGTAACATCAATTCAGTGCATGAGCTGAGTGTGTATGATGATACAGGACCAAGAGTAGTGACCTGGTGACGACTTCTGAAGACCATTTCTCTCGTTTGCATGACGGTGTTCTGGGAAACGCAGATGGTCGACACACTACTAGATTGCAGTACATGACATATTCAATCATACTTGAATTTTTTTAAATTCTCTTGTATTCGATATCAGTATTATCTTTTCGTGGCCTCGTTGTTGTAGAGATTGGTGATGGTGATGTTGAGAAAGCCATGCATGGGTCTACTGTCCGCGACCGGCACCGCCCTGGCCTCCCATGCCGCCCATGAAGTTCCTGGCCATTTCGGCGATGGCAGGATCGTTCTGCGAGAATTTGTTAGTTGTGTTGTTCGGTGGTTTTGTGATAGGAAATGAGGAATGGGGAGAATCCGCAGTCGTTGAGACATGCTGAATCGGGCTTGGGATGTATTCAGCCCGGAAAACGAGACGTACTGCGAGCATGTTAGTATATGTCTAGAGAAAACGAAATCATTCCACAGGTCCTTACCCATCATAGCAGAGAGATCGGGCATGCCGCCTGCGCCGCCAGCACCACCAGCGCCGGCACCGGCACCGGCTCCACCGCCGCCGAATCTTGACATCAAGTTGTTCATCATGTCAGGGTTGCTCATCATTTGACTCGCCATTTGCCTCATCATAGGGTTCTGCATGAGCGAGCCGAGATCCGGCATGCCTCCTGCACCTCCTCCGCCGCCAAGCATGCCAGCAAGCGAGGAAAGATCAGGCATGCCACCCGCACCAGCACCGCCAGGTCCAGAGCGCGGGTCCGATGCCACATCGTCGGTCGAAGTACCTTCCGCCTCGCAGCGAGACTTGGCAGTCTGGTAGCCCTTCTTCATGGCCTCACTGCCGCCATTGCCCTCAGCCTCAATACCCTTGGCGTAGGCCTCCATGCTGCCCTTCGCATCGCCGAGAGCGAAGCGAGTCAGACCCAGGCGCGACCATGCCTTGGTGTACTTGGGGTCTGCAACGGTGGCCAGCTCGGCGTCGTTCTTTGCGAGATCGTGCTTTTGGGTTGCACTGTAGGCGGCGGCACGGTTGGAGAGGTAGATGGGGTTGAGCGGCGAGACCTCGAGGGCCTTGGTGTAGAAGTCGATGGCGGCGGCGTAGTCCTTCTTCTGGAAGGCTGCGTTTCCTTGGCCCTTGAGCTTCTCGCTCTCCTCTGTGGGACCGCCCTTTGCGGCCTCGCTGTCTTGAGCAGGGGACGGCACGGACGGTGTGCTGGGACGGCCCTCCTGGGCAGAGCTGGGGCCCTGAGTCGAAGCGGTGGACTTGCCCTTCAGCTTCTCGTACACGCTGTAGATGGAGAGCAGGTTCTGGCCGGCGAGGGCATCTTTCATGGCGGTCTGGTCACTGGGGTCGACATGGAAGCACTCGGCAATGCAGTTGCTGGCAATCTCGATGCTGTCGGCATCCTCGGACTGGAGTGTGCCGTCCTTGAGGGAAGAGTTGAGGAAATCGATCACGGCGAGCGCCAGGCGCTTGTGGGAGTCGGTGGCCTGGAGGGAAGGTCAGTGTGTGTGGGATTTTGGGATGGATTCCTGGGCATCGTTACCATCTTGTTATATTGACCGTTGTGTTTTGTGTTGTTGTTGTTGAGTAGGAGGGAACCTGAAATTGGTATAATCAGGAAGACAGGAAATCAAGATTCATGTGAAGGTTGGCCTACGTAGTTCACATGTCTGTTGGTTTAGATCTAGGGTGCTGCCTCAGGTTTCATGGCGGGGCTGTTTTTGGCGGGGCAGGCGCATTTGGGGACATCGTCTTGGGCAGCGTTTGGGAAAACACGCACTCTCTTTGATATACACTACATATATCTGCAATCATGTTCAAGAAGGAAGTTAGTACGTACCTGGAATGCTACTGGAGGAGCCACAATTGACAACGTATCCAGTTCACCGCCGGCCAGAAGAGCAAGGTATGCACGACCGAGATATTGCAGCAACACACATCGATTTGGACAACAGCCCTGACGTCTACTTCGTATTCAGGTCAAATCCTCCGCCCAGCGTGGCGTACGTGCGAAGGTTCTTGAGACCTATCCTGGTCTTGAGCCTTACATCGACGACATCATGCCCAAGAAGGAGCAACTAGACCTCGTCAAGATCCCCGACCGCGTCTCCCTCTACTGCAACGGCAACACACCTCTGTTCTGGCAGCACATGGACGATGCGATCATTCCCCACCTGACTGTCGTACACAAATATCCCTGGGCCTTCAAGCGCGTGCGCATCGACAGAGGAGCTATCCGCTTCGTGATGAGTGGCGCAACTCTCATGGTTCCCGGTCTGACGAGCCCTGGTGGAAGATTGCCCGGCGACGAAGATGCAGGTGTTTACGACAATGGAGGCAAGGATTTGGAGGCTGGCGAAATTGTTGTGGTCGAGGCTGAGGGCAAGGAGCACCCCTGCCTGATTGGTGTGCTGAAGATGGGCACCAAAGAGATGAAGGAGAAGAAGAAGGGCGTCGGCATTGAGAACGGACATTACGTTGGTGACGGTCTTTGGAAGCTGGACCTGAGCTAGACTATGGCTCTCTTGCATAATGAATGACGTGGACATGTTGCATTGTTTGGGCGAGCATGGGATGGGATGAGAGGCATGGCATGATATTGAGAGCATGGCATGGATGCTTGCTACCGAAAGATATGACACTGCTTCCAAGTAGTGTTGTGATTAAAAAACGGATAAATGGAATAATGCTTGAGGAAGCAAAGTCCCTTTTTGCACACCAGAGTGACATGATACTCGGTTGAGCAGGATAGCCCTATTCTGGGGTCTCTGAACATTAGCTACATGTTGCATGTGTTTTCGTTGATATGAGTGCCCAAAATGAATATTGAAACGACTCGGAAGTTCGTCATCGGTCTCGCACCGCGGGGAAAAATCGGCTGCGTCAAAACATTTGTTTCGCAGACGTGAATCCACTCATCCGGACTCAACACAACACCACAGCCACGAGCAAACATGTCGCAGCCACTCACAATCGATCGTCTCTTGAATCTGGCGTCGGAGTCGCCAGACGCTGTCCTCACCCACCTTCGCGAACATCCTCAACTCGCAGGCCAACAGGACTCCCACGGCTACAGTCTGCTGCACGCAGCAACTTCATATGGTCATATCCAACTCGCGACTGCTCTGATTAAGGACTTCAGCATCGACGCCAACATTCGCGATGAAGATGATGAGACAGCCCTGTTCAACGCAGAGACCGTGGAGATGGCAAAAGAGTTGCTCGTGCTAGGTGTGAGCATTGATGCGAAGAACGGAGAGGGACAGACCGCAGCGGAAAAGCTAGCAGACGAGGACGAGGAGCCTGTGGTCGCCGCATTCTTGCGCCAGGCCGCAGGCGGTGCGTCGATCGACGAAGCCGCTTCGATCGTTGCGCAGACAGGCGGTGCTGCCGGATCGGGTGTTGCTCAAGACGGCGCGAATGGCGTGGATGGTGTGCATGCTCCACCGCCCTTCCCAGACCATGTCAAGGTCAACGTCGGCACTATGGATGCCAGTGAGGCCGGCGAGGAGCCCGATCCTGAGATCAGGCGCAGAATTGAGGAGCTGGCTGCGAGGCCTGATTTCCAGACCGAAGAAGGACAGGCTGAGCTGCGCAAGCTGGTGACTGAGATTATCTCCGGCTTTGAGCAGGAGGGCCAGGGACCTGCGAGTCGGAGGAGGGTTGAATGAATCAGCGTTTGATCAGTGTCGATGCGGCGAGCGGTTCCTCGACAGGCCAGGAGCGCAAGACGATTGATGCGGCAGTTACACACGTGTGTCCATGCACCGCGTTGTCCACGATGCCGAAAGCATGCTTTTCCATCGTCACCTACGCCTTTATTTTGGTCTTGGCCATGCAGCAAGTGGATTCGCCACACATTCCTCTTCGGCGCTCTTGCCTTGTTCTCGGGCTTACTGTGGCCTTCGTTGCGCAGGCAAACGACAGGGTGTCGACTTCATTGTATAAGCTCGGACTAGCTCGAACCTGATATATTACCCGACGTAATACTCGAGGGCCGGCTGGGAAGCTTCGCCTGCTTCGACCTTCTATGCAGCAGATCGACACGCGATCGGTCCCGACAGAGTTGTCAATCGCATGGACGATTGTGTACAGGCTGATTTGACGCACCTCTAAAATCGATGCCCTCCACAATTGGCTTCTTCTCGAATACTGCGCACGCCGCCGTCGCAGGCCAAGGCCAAGCCGGCATGTCGATCCTTCGCATTTCTTTACACCGAGACAAGCTGTGCTGTGGAGGCCCGCAATATCACTCGTGGGGAGCGTGCGGGGAAGTGCAAGATCCTAGCAAATGACGAATCACATAATGCCTTCAAGGATCGGTAATGGTCATCTGTTACTCCGCGTGCTTTAGTGTTCAGGCCGTGCGTGCGTGGGTTGGAAAGCATGTGAGACAGCGTTGCTTGAAGTGCCGGGGGACGACCTCGCGCGCTTCAAGTTCATGTACATAGGCGGGTTCCCGCACATAACTCATGTCAATCTGACTTGCGCTCTTGATAGGTTTCCCATTCCGCAGTACGACTCATCTTGTCTCCACACACCATGGCTCCAAGCTGGCTAAAGAAGAATACGTTGAAGAATCGCGATGATCAGCGAACAAAGGCCGCCGAATTGACCCTTCGTCAATCAATTTATCCTATCGTCCTGGTGACCATCTTGTTCTTCCTCTGGGTGAGTGAGAATGTCACTTATCATTGTAGCTCAATGGCGTTATGTCTGTGCTGGTCGTGGCGTCGATTGCAGACTTCCTCCACCCGGACCGGACTCACTCCATGCCAGGAGCGGTGCAAATATGAACTGCAACTAACTTGTATGATCAATACCATAGGGATTCTCTTACGGCCTTCTAGATACCCTCAATAAGCACTTCCAAAATGCCCTCGGCATCACCCGCGCCCGCTCCTCAGGTCTTCAAGCCGCATACTTCGGCGCCTACCCGGTATATCTCAAGATGCCCTAGTACTTCAGGATGATGCTAATAGGAATTGAAGTTGGCATCGTTAGGCCATGCCAATTACATACTACGCCACTACGGCTACAAAGCGACTTTCATCTGGGGCTTGTGCCTTTACGGAATCGGCTCTTTAGGTGAGAACTCTCATTTTGGGGCAACATGAAGGCTTCCATCGACCATAGCCGCTGATTCCAACAGTGGCCTGGCCCTGCCTCGTATACCACTCTTTCGGTGGATTCTGTGCGGCTATCTTCATCATCGGCAACGGTCTGGGGAGTCTGGAAACTGCTGCAAACCCGTATATCACCGTTTGTGGTCCGCCCAAGTACTCTGAGATTCGTATCAATTTCTCGCAGGCATTCAATGGGTGAGTGCTGGACAAGACATGCAGACTTGTTCTCAAAGGTCACTGATTTTTTCTTAGCATCGGAACTGTCGTAGCGCCCGTCATCGGATCGTACGCTATCTTCAACCATGTTGGTAACGATCAACGTGCGTTGGAGAACGTACAGTGGATCTATCTGGCCATTGCATGCTTCGTCTTTTTGCTTGCGGTTGTTTTCTACTTGTAAGTCAAATCTTCAGAGACTCAAATTCGTGGATGACATTACTAACGTATGTGTGTTGCCAGCTCGCCGATACCAGAGATTACTGACGCTGATATGGCGTTTCAAGCGAGTGAAACTCACGCGAATGCCGATGTCAAGCCTTTCAGGAAACAATACCGCTTGTTCCATGCTGCATTCGCGCAGTTCTGCTACACGGGAGCCCAAGTTGGCATTGCTGGCTTCGTGAGTACCCGATCTCAACTAACCACATCGCAACTACGGATACTAATGCCCTTTCCCCCAGTTCATCAACTACGTGATAGATGCCGACGACAAATACACCGATGCTACCGCTGCCCAGATGCTCGCCGGAGCCCAGGGCGGCTTCGCCCTCGGCCGCTTCGTCGGAACGTTCATCATGAAATTCGTCCGCCCGCGCTGGGTCTTCCTCGTCTACCTGGCCATGTGTATCGTATTTGTTGCCCCCTCCATCACCCACGGCGGTAACCCTGGCATCGCCCTGCTGTTTGTCACACTGTTCTTCGAATCGATTATCTTCCCGACCATCGTCGCTCTCGGAATGCGCGGTCTGGGCAAGCACTCGAAGCGCGGTTCTGGTTGGATCGTCGGCGCCGTCTGCGGTGGTGCTGTCGTGCCGCCGATTTTGGGCGTTGCTGCAGACTCGAGGGATAGCACGCAGTTCGGTATGGTTGTGCCGTTGTGTTTCTTCCTTGCGGCTTTCTCTTATGCTATCTGCGTCAATTTTGTTCCTTCTTATAGGGATACTGCCGACGCCTTCACGGAGACCAAGGTTGGTATTGATAACGTTGGGGCTAAGGATGTGGAGACGGGGAGTCCGGGTGTCTTGGGTGAGAAGGGATTTGAGAGCGGAGACGCTGCTACGCATGATGAGGTCAGGGAGATTGGGAAGGCTTGATGAGTATATTGGGGTTTCAGTGATACCATATCGTTCAAGTTGGTGAGCGACACGATCTCTATTGAGTTCAAACCTGCGCGCTTTCCTGCATACCGTCGCAGTGTTGTGTAGCCTTTATCTATTGCTTCAGACGGACAAAACCTCTCATGGAAGTGTGTATCCGCCGTCAATGACCATGTTAGCTCCAGTCATGTAGGACGATGCCGAAGATGCCAGGAAAACGTATGCCTGAAAACAGCAGATGTCAGTTCTTCCTCAACGATCGAGGATCTAAATTGATTACTCACACCCTTCAACTCAGCAGGATCGCACAGTCTTCCACCTGGAATCATTGTGAACCACTTATCCCGCCACTCTTGCGGATGCACGCTCAACACTAGGAGCAAAGTCAGTACCATCTCACCACAAACGACCGGATCAAGCCCTCAAACTCACTCTCAGTCTCGATGAACCCCGGCGAAACACAATTAACCCTCGCAAACTCCGTCCACTCAACTGCCAAACTCTTAGCCAGGTGCAACACTGCCGCCTTGCTAGCATTGTAGGCGCACTGCGTCTGTGGTACATTGACCAGCAACGCCGAGACCGACGCAGTGAAGATCATACTGCCAGCAAATCCGTCAGACCCGGCCTGCTTCTTGAATATATTACCAGCAGCCTGCGCAGTGAACATGGCGCCATTCAGGTTGACCTTCATCATTTCGCTCCAATCCTCCTCCGCATACTCCAGACTGCCTTGATGCGCCGCAATACCCGCATTCGCAACACAAATGTCGAGGCGGCCGAAATCGGTCACGATCTGGTTGATTGTAGCTGTGATTGCAGATTTGGATCGGACGTCGGATTGATAGGCCACGATTCTTTGACCTGTTGCGCCGGCTATCGATTCTGCGGTTTGAACGGCATCTTTGCTCGAAGTGTAAATGAGGGCGACCGAGGCGCCTGCTTCGGCCAGGCCACGAACTACTTCGAGGCCGATACCGCGGGCGCCGCCAGTCACACAGGCGACCTTGTTGGCGAGAGAGAAGTGGGAGAGGACGGGCGAAGATGGATTGGAAGGGGTTGCGAGAGGCATGTTTTCTTTCTTGGAGGGGACTGATGGCGGGGCCGGTATTGGTGAGCAGAGATCTGGTGTGTGGCGATGTTTTGAATTGTTGTGTTTGGGGGACACAGTGAAGTCGGAGGAATCGAGCCTTAGAGACTTTGACCTACATGTATATCACCTGGCTTACTTTTGTGGGTTCGATTAAGAGCTTTGCGACTTTGCGGACATCTCGATGTTCGTGCTCGTGTGAGCTGTGTCGCATGCGGTCGAAGAGGAAGAGGTGCTCTGTCGTCCGTTGCCGAGGCCGGCTGACGTCGAAGTGACCTCTCATTAGGAAAACAGAAGGATCACATCCCCTCACACCCCCACAGCAGGTGTGGACCGTCCGTTGAATTCCAGTGTTCCATCGTTGATTGATTGCAAAAGGCCTGATCAAACTGAAGTCACTCCTTATGTGCTGATACTGAAGAGTGGTTACATCTCCAACCAAGTCATTTTCCAATCGATCAATACGGCCATGATGGCGTTAGCGACAGAAACACGCAACGCTGAAATCGTGAGAATAACCAGTTCGAATACATCTGAATAGCTACTGACTTGTTCACATAAGAACCCATCGTTCGTCCTACGAGCCGTCAGAGTTGTTGCGTTCGAAGACAGGCCTGTACCTACTCTCCGAGGGCCAAAGGACGTTCGTGTTCATATTGCACAGACAGGTATCTGCGGCAGCGATGTATGTTTAATTGCATGAATTTGTTTGGTTTCAGTACGGTCACTCACGCATCAACAGGTTCACTACTGGCAAAAAGGACGTATTGGAGACTTTATCCTCGAGAGCCCGATTGTACTTGGCCACGAAAGCTCAGGTGGGCAGTCATGCTGTGGAAGCGCCATTAATTTCTCTGACAGTCGGCAGGCACCATCGTTGAAGTCGGCGAGGAAGTCACAAACGTCAAGATTGGCGATCGAGTAGCCATCGAACCTGGAGTTCCTTGCCGCCACTGCGAATTCTGCAGAGACGGCCGGTACAACCTCTGCCCCGACACTATCTTCGCAGCAACTCCTCCTTGGGACGGTACACTGTCAAAGTACTACATTGTCGCCAGCGATTTTGTGTACCCAGTCCCCGTGCACATGAACATGGAGGAAGCGGCACTAGTCGAGCCCGTGTCTGTCGCCGTCCAGATCGCCAAAGTAGCTGACCTCAGAGCCAACCAGAGCGTTCTTGTCTTTGGATGCGGACCGATCGGCGTGCTTTGCCAGGCGGTTGCGAAAGCTTATGGTGCGAAAAAAGTCGTTGGCGTCGATGTTGTCCAGTCACGACTGGATTTCGCCAAATCCTTCGGCGCGGACGGCGTTTTCATGTCACCAAAGGCAGAGCCTGATATGGATCCTGTCGAGCATTCTGAGAAAGTTGCGGGTTTGATCAAGAAGCAGTTCGATTTCGGCGAAGGACCGGATGTTGTGCTCGAATGCACTGGTGCCGAGCCTTGCATACAGGCAGGTATCTTCGCAGCTAAGAAAGGAGGCACTTACGTGCAAGCTGGCATGGGCAAGGAGAATGTTGTTTTCCCAATCACCACCGCCTGCATCAGAGCTTTGAACATCAAAGGCAGCATCCGGTATACCACAGGCGTGTATCCTGCTGCCGTGGATCTTGTTGCTTCAGGAAGAGTGGACGTCAAGAGGCTGATCACCAACCGGTATAAGTTCGAAGATGCCGAGAAGGCCTTTGAGCTGGTCAAGGCTGGCAATGAGGGCGTATTCAAGGTTGTCATTCAGGGCGTTCAGTAGTTTACAAAGAAGTTCCACTGCCAGCACGCCCAAGTATGTCACCTTTCCTGTCAGCCTGTCAGTACAATGAACTGTCTCCTCCCAGTAGTTAAGTCAGAGCTTTGAATGTTCTCATCATATCTTCTTCGCTTTACGTTGCGAAATGCCAGACTATTGGGCAGGTTCGGGTCCGTCTTGCCAACAATACTGTACTTCCGGAGACAATCACGATATTCGCTCATCATTCCTTCATCGTTCCCGGTGGGTCTCATCGGTATGCCACCAAGACACCCGAGTCCCGGCTACATAGATGGGACGGACAAGGTGTACACCACTCCTCATGCGGAGGCGTGGTGTTGGGGCACCGGGTGACTTCGCCGTCCATCTGGTGGAGTCGGTGGCTGGAGTTGGCCGCCAATGCGATGCCGAAGTTCACCACTCGAGTCATGAGAACGGCTGACAGTCAGGCATAGGAGCGATAATAGCACGATCCGGTCAATCCGGTATCCGAGGTGGCATCTGGTTGCTGGTGGCTATACGGGCGACTGTGCACCTGTGGGTCCCTTGTCTTTCCCCAGCTGTGCAGGGAAATCAACTCCGCAAAAGTGAAATCTGGAGAGCATGCGGAGAAGGAGCCCTCGGAGCCACCCGCCATGCACGGCGAGGCTAGGCCAATGGCTTTGGGCAGATCGAAGACCATGCAAAGCACGATGAAGAGTCCAGGTCGGTATATAGTCGAGTGCCAGCTGTCGTCGTAGCAGGTCGTATACTACGATCAACCGGTCCAGAATGAAGAACGAAGACATTGTCGGCTCCGCACTCGCAGAGGTACTTCCTGTCACAGACAAGTGGTGGTTCCAACAGTCTCACCTCTTGAGACTGAATCTAACCTTACTTGTGCCGTTGCTGTCGTCTTCCGTGGCTGGATATGATGGCAGTCTGATGAATGGCTTACAATCGCTGCCGCAGGTGAGAGAATGCGAGATCCGTGCAGCGTAGAAGAAATACTGACAACGAACCAGTGGCAGTCATACTTCGGACACCCAACAGGCTCTCTCCTTGGCCTAGTCAATGCCGCCCAGTCTATCGGATCAGTACTTATCTTGCCCACAGTTGGATGGCTCTCCGACAAATTCGGACGCAAAATCGTATTGCTTGCCGGCATTTTCGGCGTTATCATCGCAACCATCATACAAGCGACGTCAACAACGTACGCTCAGTTCGTTGTTTCAAGGCTCGTTGTCGGAGCCGCCGGAATGCTGGTAGTACAGCCTGCTCCCATGCTCATTGCAGAACTCTCTTATCCGACTCATCGCGGACGTTACACATCAGCGTTCTGGACGATGTATTACCTAGGCGCCATACTCGCCAGCTGGACCACGTTCGGTACCCAGCCCATGACATCGGACTGGTCCTGGCGGATTCCCACCATACTTCAAGCTGGATTTCCTTTGGTGCAGCTCACAGGTTACTACTTCCTGCCGGAGTCGCCAAGATGGCTCATCGCCAACGACCGGAAAGAAGAGGCTCACGCAATTCTTGCTAGCTACCATGCTGCCGGAGATCGAAACAGTCCGCTCGTTGTTCGGGAAATGGGTGAGATCATTGATACCATCGAGCTAGAGAAAGAGGCGCAAGGCACCGGATGGGGAGCGCTGATTGCGACACCCGGAAATCGTAAGAGGCTATTCATCGTCGTCTGCCTTGGAACCTTTGCGCAGTGGAACGGGATTGGCGTCGTCAGCTACTACCTGACGCTCGTGTTGAATTCGGTCGGTATAACGGATCCATTCATGCAGACCTTGATCAACGGGTAAGTTGAAGCGTTTTGTGAACTCAGCGCAGTCGATAATCGACTAACGACCTTTCAGGCTGTTGCAGGTATTCAACTTTGGAGCCGCATTAGGGTAAGTTGTCGGCCTCTCAATCGCTTTATACAATGTAAGCTGACACCTTGAGTAGAGCCGCTTTCCTGGTAGACCGTCTCGGCCGGCGCACGTTGTTCACTTGGAGTGGTATTGGCATGCTAATTAGCTATATTGTCTGGACCGCGTGTTCTGCGGTCAACGATCAAACCGGCAACACGTCCGCTGGAATTGTCGTGATCGTTTGTCTCTTCACTTTCTTTTTCCATTACGATATCGGTAAGAGATGGCATCGTTTCCAAGACAGAAATTCGCTAACGTCAAAACAGCTTACACGCCACTGTTGATGAGCTACAGCACCGAACTGCTTCCCTACAATATCAGGTAAGCCATTGCCCAATTGCCGCATGCTAAGCATCGCAATACTAACCCGATGCAGATCTAAGGGACTTACCTGTGAGCTTCTTGCAATTTACTCCTCGCTGGTCATTGCCGCCTTTTGCAACCCAATCGGCATGGAGAACATTGGCTATAAGTATTACATTGTCTTCTGCTGTTTGCTGGCTGTGTTCCTGGCGATCACATATCTGGTTTTCCCGGAGACTAAGGGTCGGAGTCTCGAGGAGATTGCCGAGATCTTTGACGGTCCTCGGGCACTACCGGACAGTGGCGCCACAGAGAAGCAAATGAACAAGGCCATGATCGAGGAGCAGATCGAGGAGCGTATTGAACGAGCGTAATCTATAACATCCCATAACAAGACAATCCGAGGCTGTCGTCTGACTGCCCTGCGGTCTAAATAGGCCCAAAGTGCTCAAAATTGTGATCCAGCAGATTTGGCGAGTCTTCGGGGAGATCGGCAATGAAATTATTCCAGCTGTCATTCTCAATGAGCATGTCCACCTCTGTCGTATTGGCACCAGGCCACATCATACCGTACAAAGCGTTGATCTGCGTGTTGGGGGATTCTTCAACAGGTTCCAAACCGAAGACCGGAGAAGATGTCGGGATTCCGGACGGATTTGTCAGATAGTCCGAACATAACCGCAAAACTACTTCGTGACACTCACGGCTCGCAGGATTGATAGCGAACATGCTCTGCATGATGCTCAGGGCCGTGCTGAGTTGCTCGCGCCAATCGTGGGCCAATACAGAAGTCGGTTCATTTCGAAGGCAGACGCTAGGAATCATCGTTGCCTGGAAAAGAAAATAGAGCGCATACCAAGATGCCATGCAATTGCGAGTTCCAGTTTGCCAGAAATGGTCGATGGAGATGATACTCGTCTTCGCTTCTGCCAAGCAACGACTGACTGCGGCATCTGTTGAAGGGTCAAGTTGCTGAACAACTTCTTGGCGCATCCGAGCTTGAAACACTTTGCGGATCACGAAGGGGCGGAACATGATGATGCGAAGATTCCGAAAGCGCCACGCCATTATACTCCGCGAGAGTGCGTAACGAGGCTCCACTTCAGATGCTTCGACTGCCCAGATAGAGTGCCATGCAGAGATACGCTCATCGTCCATTTTTAGTAGTTCCTGAGGGGATGGGAAGGGTAATGATATGACCTTCGCGTAGATCTCGTTCGTCATCAAGTGGAAGCGTGCTTGTCCTGCAATGGCGGAGTGTGTGGTCAGAGTCGTACGTGGTGGTGGAAGAGTGGCCGAGAGGTGTGTAAGATCTCGATCATCAACGTTGAGTGGGAGGGCAACCTCAATCCCTTCTCTGGGCCAAGACAGAGGTCTTCCAAATGTTATAGCAGCTCCCACGTAGAAGTTGTACAGCGCCCACCAGACTCGCCTCCTGATCTCCATCTGCAGTGGGGCTATCCGCCAACCCTGGAATTCTTTATGCATGCCCAGTCCCATTGCCATGTGCAAAGCGATTCCGAGGTAGTTGTAACCGCTGTTTGGCTTTCCGCGTTTCTGAATGTAGTTCGACAGTAACGCCAAAGCTTGGACAAGTGTGATGTTACCAGTCTCCAGGCTATCGATCGTGATGTTGGACTTTGCGGCCTCGAAGAGGTCTAGATCTCGGACTGTAGGCTTAGTGGATGTGCTAAACAGGCCGATCGCCGCGATTATGTAGGCGAGTGCATTCCAACTTTTCCCGCTCGGACGCGCGATCACCTGGGCGTATTGCGCTCTGAATGTCGGCTCGCATACGATAGGATACGAGACGTGGTACAGTGAGAAGTAAGCATTGATCGCGGCATCGACGTCGATCTCGTATATACGGCGGTGGTGCCAAACGGGGGTTGGGATCCAGCCAGATTCCTGCGGATTGGATGCCACCGAGCTCTTGGGGCCATGAGAGCGTGGCGCTGATCTGTTGTGTTTATGTTCCATATCGGGCATCATCAGTCTGAGCATAGCAGCTCCGGACGCGATTCCAAGATAGCCGGCCCGCGTGTCGTCCACTGAAAGTGATGCCATGCCGTCAGTAACACCCGAAGAATCTGCGTCGTCCACAGCACTCGTCTTGCTGTCTTCAAGCTCGCCACCAACGGATTGTTCATCCCAAGAAAAGTCCTCTAATTCGGACGGTGGCTGCTCAAGTTCGTGGGATAGGTTTTGTTCTGGTTGTCTCAGCCAAAGAGAGGCGGCGCCAATATTCTGGTGGTCGTTGTTCCAGACTCTGGCGTCCACTGGCAAGTCGGATTGTGATGATCTCGCGAAGTTGCTGTCAGCTGAGAGCGTCGTACTGCCATACGATGTTGCGGAGTCATGGGGAATTGATGTGTCGTTTAGCAACGCAGCAGATACCTGTGAAGATGATCCTGAATGCTGCCCTGCATTCTGGAGCTGCTGGCTGCGTTGCAGTTTGGACTCCGCAAAGCTTGCTCGTTGCTCTGCACTCTTCAGACGAAGTTCCGTCTGCCTCAGACGTGTTTCGACTTCGGTAAGATATCTTCGCGTCAAAGGTGTCTTGCTGTGTCTTTCGTACAGGCAGTGGCGCTTATTTCTGGCGCAAGGGCCACACTCAGGCAGCTGCCTGTCGCAACGACCTTTGCGTCGCTTGCACTCATTGCACGCTTGATCACTTGCTCCCAGAGAGGTGAGAGATGCTTGTGCGTGGGAGGATCCTGGCCGAGGGCCATCCATGCTTGGTGTCGTCAACGCTTACGGTATGGACGGACGTGTGGCGAAATATGGCTTCAAGCTTCACAGTGCGGCGTTGAAACCATGACAGATGTTTTCTTTTAGCACGCAGTGAGTCTGTGTTCTTCCGATAGATCATGTACTGCAATGGTTGAGTTGTAAGCATTGGGAAGGTCGAGATCGGACGCCGTAGTTCCCACGACTCCTTCGCGACTTCGCGTCCCCCTTCCTTCCTGGAGGGGCAACAACAGCTGCTTCGTGGCCCCAACAATCAATGTGTAAACGGTCAGATACTTTCAAAACTAGTCTTTCAACATACAGAGGACATGCAATATCAATACCATAGGTCGTCAGCGCTACGTCTTGGGTAGCTTATACTCACTGGACCGGAGAAGAGATCGGTCACATGACGTGTGACGTCACGCCGACAGTCATCACTTTCACGCAAATGTCAGATATAGGTATGCATCTATGCAAGTAGGAGATATCTGACGATTCACAGTATCGTGCCGAATGCAAGCAAACACATGAACAAAAGCAAGATCGCACACATCATCACGCAGCCCCGATATCACAACATCCAACAGTCTTGTGTGGCAACCCCTTTTTGAGTCTTGAACGACATTGTGATGAGCATCTTCGAATTGGTATTAACGCCACTGAGACGAACATAAAACGCTGGTTCGCAGGCACCGCGCATCATCTTGTAGGCCATGTCAACGCTAACGAATCGATAACGTCGTTCCAGTGAAGCAGCGTTACTCCGCAAACCTGGCAAATCGAGGAATCATACCGGAAGTCGTTGGTTCAGACCGTATGTCGTACGACGGTAGGTCGAGGGGAGTTCAGTCCAAGACTCTACAGAGTAGCTGACGAATATCGGTAGCTTCCTCCTCGGTTAGGACGGCGCGTTCGAGAAGGCGAAGGGACTCCGTTAGTCGTACGTACCGCTTTCCTCTCTTGACGGTCAGGAGATGTACTTTAGGCATCGGATTGTCCGACTCAGGCCCATGCTTATGCTCGCCCGAAAGAACTTCAGTCAGCCCGATCCGGAAGAGCTATCAACCGTGAGTCTTGTTAGGATCATTAACGTCGCGGACCCATATGCGCCATGCCCTCGTCTTCAAGAGGTTGCTGTGTTTTGCGATCTCGAGAGCGACGTCAACTAAGCGGAAGTCTCGGTCCTTGTAAATGGGAGACTTGAGAGTGTGCACCGTTCGTACTCCCGCAGGAGTGTATTGGAAAAGCGTTGCCGAATTGGCGGAAAGACCTGGCAGAGTTGCATAGAAATTGTCCAGGTTGGCTGTCGCGGGACTGAGCGCGATGTTCGGTTGTCTCGAAGGCTGCACTCGAATGAACTGACCGAGCTGGATTGTCGAGGTGGTCGCTACGATCCTTCTTCCTGGCCCTTTCACCTTCTGGATTGGAAATATAAGAAACGGATCAACTGGTAGGTTTTTCGTTGATCGACATTCGTCGGATGACTGGTCTCGCCTTTGCCGTGCGCTTCTTTCTCGGTGATTGTACTGCTTCGTCTCAGATGGTCTGGAGGCACCACTTTCTGGAGACGCGGATCCAATATTGGGAATATCCCATGCGTCGCTTTCTGGAGACGCGGCTTCGTTCTCGGAGAGATTGTAGACGCCACTTTCTGGAGATGCAGTTGCTTTGATAGGCCGTTTCGGCGGTTGACGGGGTAGCCGCTTTAAAATGGCGGCGTCGGTACGAATGTGGAAGTGAAGAGTAAATGGTTGTGGAGAGTGTGAGGTAGTGTTGCATAGGAGAATCACAGGATTGTAAAGGTAGCGTCCATTGGCCTGTGTAAATGACAGCGTGACCCGAGCGCCGCGTGACGGACGAAGTGAATCCGTTTGTATGTGGCGTCATTCTGTACGACGTGACAGCGCGCCATCATCTAGTCACTGATCTTTGTCGCTTCTTCGACAGTGACTTCTTTCATTGAACGAATGCCAAGACGACCTTGCTTTTACTTTGCCCCCCATCCTGAAGATCCTAGAAGCACACAACCCACAAATTGACAACAACTCGACATGGCTGACGACTCCACTGCAAAAAACTTCCAGTCGTGGGCCACTGCGTACGATGAGTGCTATCAGCTCTACGACGATGACAAACTCGAGGAATGTATCGACACCATTGAGAGACACCTGTACGATTCATCCATACCCGCCTACCACCGCATGAAATTCCGAATCATCCTCGCTGGAGCCCTAGGCGACTGGTATGAGGCGGAAGGTGCCCTTACTCGATGTGATGATATGTGGCAATGTATACATGCCCATTACAGCGAACACGCCGCCGACGACGACCAACACGCGCAGAAGAGCTTGCAGGAAATTCGCGAGATGTTCGATGGAGTGCGTGCTCATCATGATGCGCTGCCGCGGAGGATAGAGTATCGAGGAGAAGACGATGAGGACGAGGAGGATGAGGAAGACTGGGGAGACAACGAAGACATGATGGGCGGGGAAGACGACATGGACGAGGAGATGACTGACTATGAAGACGACGACGAGCTCGAGAACCCAGGCCCTTGGACGCTTGAGAACGACGGCGGTGAACAAGATTACGATAACGAGGGGTCGGATGTGGAGCCCTCTTCAAAGAACAAGGCGAAGGACGTCGGTCTGAAGTCCGGGGTGGGACCCCTACCGGAACTGTCCGTGGCGTTCCGCGAAAAGGATGCCGGCAACAACAAGATATCAACCGCCGACACAACACCTACCGCTGTCGAAAAGATGGCAGAAACTGCACCTGTCCTCCCTAAGCTCGAATTTTCGGGAGGGCGCCTCCTTGAACCCCAGTCCCACGAGGCGCTTCACAACGATTCCAACAGCGATACCGCCGACAATAAGATCACAGACAGCAAGAACACCGACAGCAAAACAGGTAACGGCGAATTATACTAGAACAAATCCGAAGTCAAGACCGAGTTAAAGGAGCCAGAGGGAACTCGAGGGAGGATTTTCAGCCTGCCTGCCATGATTCAAAACGTCAAGCGGAGGTACGAGGAGGTCTACAGATCGAAGCGCAAGCAGTCAAGGAGAAATTAATGGTGTAGACACGAAAACGAGATACATTGGGATGCGATTTGATGCACTCGTTCTGCTGGGGTCGGATATGCAATGATACCACTATGAAATTACACACATTAAGTCGCGACTCCACTCAACTACGATTGTAATATTGACTAATACCAGTCTGCACATCGCATTGCATATATGTATGCTTGATCAAGGCATGGAAAAGGGAGCGGCCACATGATGTTTTGTGACGTCACGCCATACTCGTCACTTCCATTACATCCAATCAATAATCCATCACAGGCATGCTTATATATACATCAAATGATCTCAGCCACTTTTAGAATTACGCCGAAGCTATACAAACACATGAGCAGAAGGATTCAGCAACATTCCATTCAACAAGCATACAGCCACTTTTGCCAGCCCGCTCGAGCGTATTCATCAAGTCGCGTCAAGACAGGCAGGTTTAGAAAACCACAACACGTCCCAAAAGCTGCCACGATGAGCTGGATGGACAGGTACGAACCCTGGTCTGCGTCCTTTTGCATGACTACAACCTGACCCCCAACAACAATAGTTGGTCTCGTCCTTCGAAACACCAAGCGACGCCGGCACCCTACTACCTTCTTCCTGGTGGCGAGGACACCCCGTACTGCAGGACATGTGGACGCGTGATTGGTAAATTGTGCAATCTGCCATCAGTCTCAGCTCTCAGGCTAACATACCCAGGCACACGCAAAGCAGATGCAAACAAGAATGGCACACCGGCGAAACACTGTTCAAGTCGATGCAAAAGCCGCAAGCCTGGGGCCACCGATCGTAAAATTGAGAACTCTTTTGTCGCCTTGCTACAGGGCGAAGAGATCAAACAGGGAGACGACAGCAAGCCTCAAGAACTGCAACATGTAGAAGATGCTGAGCGGACCGGCAGAGTCAAGATCAGCGCAAGGGATTCGAAAAAGGGGAAGAAGAAGCCCAAAGGCGACGCGCGAATCTTGGTCTCATGTTCAGCAGTCGAGAACTTGGTCTTTGGAGATCGCCATGACCCTACCAAAACCGCTGGCCGCAACAGGGATAGGGCCCAGCGTGGTATCCCTGACGCGGGAGAGTGGAAGTCAGTCGACATGGCAGATGAACCCTTGGAGAAGGAAGACGGAGAAGTGATAGACGGTGATGTGCTCGCTCGTATGTCAATACGAAGCGGCACGAGAGTAAGACCGTCGCAAGACGTCTCCGAGGTCAACGGAGGCGTAGGCGGAGAGAAGGGTCGGGCAGAGCGTATAGAAGAGAACGAAGAGATGTTGCAAAAGAGGATTGAAGGGCAGCAGAGAGCTCATGAGCGGGAGATGGTACGTTGTGCTGCTCGCAGAGGTATAGCTTTCGGGTTCGTAATGAGAGGTGGGAGTGGCGAGCAAGAAGAAAGACAGAAATGTGAAGCTGTGATGCAAGGTAAAGTTGTCGAGTCTAGCTTTGCAAAGGGTGACTGGAGCATTCGTTGGCGGGAGGATGTATAATTATATCTGTTAGATCCACTAGACGCGCTCAACCTGCTAATTTCGATTAACTTATAAGCTATACTTGCTTTTATCTTCTGATACTATGATCCTTAGATAATAGTTGATACAGTTATAGCAGAAGAGGTACTATAATACCAGAGTATGAAAATAGACTTTACTAGTCTTATTAATTAACTATTTAGAAACCAAAACTAGTAGATTTAGAAAGACCTTAGCTAGACTCTAAAATATACTTAAGTAATTCTAATATCTATATAAGTGTGAGGATGTAGTAGGTAGGGGTTCTGAACAGTATCTCTTAGGTAGATTATCAACGATTGCCTAAGGAGTCTAAGTGGAAGTAGGGGCGGAGGAGAGCCTTCTGAGGCACTGTGTGCCAAGCCTGGGGATCCCGTGGGATTCGCATGCGTTCCGCATGCGGGTCACGTGCGGGAAGGCTAGAGTTCCCGTCACGTGACTGGTGTTTCCTCACAATAAGTTACTTTTAAAAGTAAGTAGATTCGTAATAGTTATAGTTAAAATACTAAAGTTAATCAAAACTATTAAGAGTAAAGCTTTTAAAAATAAAAGAAAAACATAAATTATAAAAAAGATTCTAATATTAGAATTAACTAAAAAGAAAAATAGGTTATTAGAAAATAAATTATTAAAAGCTTAATTTTGCTTATTAGTAATCTAGCTAAATATTATATATTAAATATTGAAAAGCTTAAAGCTAATCTATAACTCTTATTATAATATTATAATATTATAGATATAATTAGT
>Ga0265797_10000293_pt1 | contig 93261 bp, 114 predicted proteins | sample P2T30metagenome_FD_192433 | JGI IMG/M metagenome (GOLD analysis project Ga0265797, IMG submission 192433) | Plant litter microbial communities from East Loma Ridge, Irvine, California - P2 T30 | ecosystem: Environmental > Terrestrial > Plant litter > Unclassified | place: USA: California... | reverse complement strand
GCGTCAGCTTGTGCGAGGCGTGAGGTCAGCGGTGCAAGGGCCGACGATGCAAAAGAGTTGGATTGGTGGATAGCGGCTTGGTGCGACGGCAGGGTTGTGCTCAGTTGGGCGGGAGGAGGAGGTGATTGTGCAGCAGCAGCAGCAGGCAGACAGGTACAGTAGTATCGTCAAGACATTTTTCGATAGAGCGCCGCCAGCCAGAACGAGGGGTCCGCTGCTGCCCCCCACTACCTCCACCAACCAGCCAACCACTCCCAAAGCCACAACACATGTGCGCGAGCTTTCTCCTCCAACCGTGCCCACCATCCTACCCACGCTCATACTCCTGCTAGACCTACTCGAGCACTCGCACTCGCAGAACACTGCTCAACGCATCCAACGGGTCGAGAGCGTTGACGGCCGCCGGGTGCGCGCGCAACCTCTGCACGACTCGTCACGCAATCATCCTGCGGGCCGCCCACGAATGGCGAAGCAACGAGTAGCAATGGCCGAGTAGCGGTGTAAACGTGTTCGCGCTGCCTCTTGCATATGCATATGGGACGGGCAAACGTACTGTACGTGAAGCTTCTCGCGTCGCGGAGGAGCCCATTTCTTTGTCCTGTGCCCGCCCGTCGTCGACTGTCTGCACCCTGGAAACTCCCAGTACCAATAATCCCCAAACAGCATCTGGTATTGCCCAGACAATGCCCGCAAACTCGTGTCACCGTGGCGTCTACCTCTCACATGAAGGGTGTAAGGCTCGTGCAGACAGAGAACGTGTATCACCCACTTCGCGCGTTCAACCGCAGACCTGTCGCATCGGACTAGCCCTAGCACCTTCGCAGCTCAGGCTGCCAGGCCCACGTTTTTTTCTGTTCTAGAAGCTGTCTGTTCGTTGCCTTTGCCGCTAGTTGAAGCCTGCCCGCCAGATAAGGATGGGTACTGCGTACAACGTAGATTTCCGGAGGCTCTGCCGAAGTTTTGCAGACTTGCGTTTTTGGTGGCTGTTCTTCGTTCCGAGCAACCGTGACGGCTGAGTCGTGTAACGATTGAGGTTCCATCGAACTCTCAGCGTAGGATCATGGGATTGTTCTGCTCGTTGTCTGTATGTCTCGGGAGAGTGACGGACGTCAGCTGCCAAAGTGGGGACGGATGGGGGAGACGGAACGGTGACACGATGCCCAACGAGAATTGTTTGTGTTTGGTATTCATTGATCCCATCAGCAATCTCCTCGGCTATGTAGGTAGGCCGCTGTCTTGAAACAAGTCCCTGCCAGAGCTTGTCGAGCCGGCAAATGCGAAGAAAACAGTAACAGACCGATCACTCACTGGCTACGATCATCCGCCAATCGCAAGACCGCTCAAGTCATCAACAAAGGCCTTCGCAGCTGACCACCACCCCATTGCCCTGATTGCCGATTACAGGAGCAACGTTAGCTTCCGGACTGATCTCGAACGCCATGCAATCCATAGTCGTCTGGCCGCCAGCAGTCCACGCGAAACCACAGTCAGCCGAACACTCAGCGACACGAGTGAAGCCGCTCAGGCAAGTCTCGAGAGGAAGGTAGACGCCGTTGGGAGCACACTCGTTGATCACGTTGAAGTGCAGGCGTGTGGCGTTGACGGTGTCGTAGAAGGTGGAGAAGTTGTCGCCGTGGGCGATGTTGACGCCCTGGTGGTCTGCGCAGAAGCGGTGCACGATGTCGTAGGCCGTGGTCTTCTCAACCGGCGGAGCGGTGCCGTTGCAGTCCAGAGTGCCGAGCTGGAGGCCTGGGCGAAACTGGTCTGCGGAGGGAACGCTCGGGGGTTTGATCTGGCGAGAGGTTAGTTTGAGATATTTGAGAAGATTGTGTTACTGATTCTTACCCCGGCGTTGGCCTGGTTGGCGCCGAGGAGAGCGAGGAGTACGATCGTAATGAAGAGCATGTTGGAGAGCAGGTGAGAGTGGTGAGTTGCGCAGTGTTGTTGTGAGTCTTGGTAAGTTCTGGTAATGTTGCTCATCTTTCTGCAGTAAAATATGAAGGCGTCGTTTGTTTTCGACCTCGTGGTCACTGCTGTCTGCCAAGCGCAGTGTTATAAGGAAGGCACGACCAGCGCGCGTTCTCCAAGTGCTCCAATGATGCAAAAGTGTATATCTCTCATCACATGCGTCTCCTCTTCTCCCACCTCCCATCGCAAAGGCGTTTCAACTGAATCGTCTGTACGGCACAGAGCTCTCAGGTTTCTTCGGCGGATCCACCAACTTGTGATCCTCGTAGAACTTCATCGGCAATGTCACGCCGAGCTTAGTCCACCTCCCCAACACCTCCTTCGTCTTGTCCGCCACCTGCTTCTCGACCTCCTCTTCCGCCCTGCGGTAAGCAAAAAGATCCCATCTGCTCACACCCTTCGCCTCGAGCCTCACCTGATACGACGTCCAATACATCATCGCATTCCTTGTAACCGCCGCGTCGACAGTGAACTTCGCAACCCCAAGCTTCATCCTCACCAACTCCTCCACCACGCGTCTTGCCCCAAAAACCGGAATCCCCGGCCACGCCTTGAAAACAGCATCCCAAGCCTCTTCATACTTGCGCACCTTCGCCGATGGCAACCCCCTCCAATCCTCTTCCCGATCACGCACGGGAAGCCCGCGCGCCTGCGCCACCACGCTCCTCGGCACGATATACCCGCGATGCTGCGGCGGCCAGAGCTCCCACTCGTCCCAGAGCTGGTAGAGGATGCGGCCCTGGGCGAGCGTCATGGTGCGGCAGTACTGGAGGACGTGCAGCGGCTCGGAGGAGTCGAGGATGAGCTGGTGGGTGTGCGGGATGAGGGGCATGTTGCGGATGTCGACGCGGATGAGGATGTCGTATTCCAGTTGCATGGCGGCGGCGCGGTTTTCTTCGACGTGGATGGGGCCTTCGGTCAGGCCGGTATCTTTGAGGCCGCGCATGAATTCCATCATGACCATTGGATTGGTGGGGCTTGTTTTGTTGGTTGTGGTTGGGTGGGTGGGTTTCTTTGTGTTTTCGTTCCGGGTTCGGTGAAGAGATCGGGCTTGTTGGAGTGGTTGGATTTTGTGTATCTTTGTTCGATGTCTGTAGCTCAGCTCAGGATCTTTCCAATCGTCTATGGTTAGTAGAGCTGTTCATTATACTATTGTCGTGGTTTCTAATACTTGATGGCCCGTGCGCTATTGTGGCGGACAGAACGACCTCTATTGTTCTCCCAGCCACCGCCGCAGCACAGACAAGTCGTGTTGAAGAGTGAAGTGCAGGATGGTGTTTCACTGCTGTAGACGGTAAGCATACACGTGAAATGATGAGCAGCTCACCGTTCCTGTCATCCCTGCGTCCATGTGGGCGGGCTTGAGGAAGCGACTCGTTCACTTGCATGCTCGCAGTAGTTCCAGAGTCCGGATGCTTGAGTGTGAAGATCATGACATCGTTACCCCCAGTCGTGGTGATTGCGCGGACTTGCATTATCTTGTAAACAATCAAGAAAGACTGACCGAGGGCAACCACTTACCGCGCGGCGTGCATGTAGAGGGAAGACCTGGGTCAAAAATCACACTCTTTTCGCCTGTTTTACATAACACAAACACCATAGCAGGTATCGTAATACAATCCTCCAACGCCTTGCTTGCAAGATCAAACCATCGAACCACTCATCTCTAGTGCTTCCCATACTCAACCTGACTGATTCGCAGCGTGCACTGCTCCCAACCCACTGCCTCCGTGCGGGGTCTGAGCAACGTCGCTGTCTTGACCATCGGGGCCGACGCTTCGTTCGCCAGACTCGTCGTCTCGGATATCTATGGGCTCATCGTTCGTGCTGTTCCTCTGAGCATTGCTCGGCCGCGCACCGCCGCCAGCAGACTGAGGAGTTTCAGAAGGCTGCATCGGTGCCGCAGATGCTAAATCATCTGATTCGCCCATGCCATTGACTGCAGGCCATATGCCCTTCCACAGCCAGAGCGCTTGCTTGAATGTTTGTTCGCACCGCAGCATTTCCTCGCGGCCGTTGCCGGTTGTCATCGAATTGGCCACTTCGTCGACGATGGAGCGGCAGGCGTCTACAAATTTGCTGAAAGCGGGTGAGGTCCAGTTGGGGATCAATGCTTGGTGGAGAGCGTTGATGTGGGCTTCGTTGCTCAGGCTCAATGAACCGTCAGGGCCGAACGGGTTTCCAACATTGCCGTGCCCGCCGGTCATGTATGAGGGTAATGAGTAGTTCGAGCTTGTTGTGTTGTTATTGTTGAATGTGCTGGCGTAGTGCCATGAAGCACGGTATAACTGACATATGCGTTAGTCTTGAAAAGCGTTCCTGCACGATCGAGGGCTCGAACTCACGTGTTCAGTGGTCCACAGTAAGACCAGACCTTCTAACAGCGACGCGCTGGAGCTTGAGGCACTGGAAAGCAGATCGATGAATCCTTTGGTGGCGGGTTTGGGTATCTCAGACTCAATATGTAGGCCCCATTTGCTAGCAGTCGTATCGAAGAAGCTCATTTCACGACGAACATTGTTGAGAGTGCTGATCAACAGATCAAAGGTGCGGAACGTTGTGTTTTCCATCGCGATGGCAGTATCTGGAAGACGCATCTTGCCGATCAATCGACCAACGAAGCTGACGAAAGCTCTTGACACATGAGCATCCTGTGCTAACCATTGGGTCAAGGCATGTGCAGATATGGTCCCACATCCGGCATGGGAGAGGAACGACTGTTGCGTGGCAGAGTTCACGGCTTCCGGATCACAATTCAAAAGATGATTCGCGAGAGACGGTGCTGGCTTTGGAGGACCTGGCGGAGCCATTATGCGATGAGGAGTGGTTGGTGCTCCGTACGACTGCCGAGGCCTCAATGGTTGATTGGCGCCGCCTCGACGAACGCCGCTCAGGTGCGGATTGGCAACATTGCCACCTAAGATGCCAGTCTGGGCTGCCGTTTTTGGAGGCATACCGATCTCACCGTCTCTTATTGCCGCTTGCCCGTCGGCCGATTCCAGGAAGTCCTGACACTGGAGTAGATGTTCTGTCTGGCGCGTAACGTTTGCTGCGCGTACAAATCCACAGTGAAGACAACGAACTCTGGCACACTACAAATGTGGTCAGAACTGCATTTTCCAGCATTTGATAGGGGATATACCTTTTGCGCGTCGTCGTACCAGTCTTCGTACGCCTACATTGGATGTTAGTATGGCCGCATTTGACATTTACTGGCACGTTACATAGCTGCACCTTTTTCACGTCTATACACAGTTAGCACATGCAACAAGCGACACGCCAAGCAATGGATGACTATACCGGGTTTCTTGGTCAGCACGACAGCAGGGTTAAAGACGTCCTCAAATGGGCGGTCGTGATCAGAATGCCCGCAAACCTGTCAGTACGCGTGTTGGCGCGAGGACGGGCAGACCAAGGCGCGAAAGAGCGTTGGTGCGCGAACTAGCCAAGGCCGGCTAGCCAGATGTGTTTTTCGGTCACTTACTGGTCGGTCGCGAGTGAAACACGACCTCTTTTGTTGTAATATTGAGAGGGTTGCAGCTCTTCTCCGTTGCCAGCTGCGCGCCAGTTGCAGTACGGGACACATTTGGTCAGGTGCAACTTCTTGCGGTCAAGACTGCGTATGTTGCCGGTCCATGACTTGCAATGATTGCAGCGAACTGTGGATTTGCGCGGATCGGCATTCTCTTCTGTTATGCTGAATTGGCTATGAGTGTACGAGTCCGATGGTCGCGGCATCCTGAAAGTTATGTTCGCGTTTTAAAGGCGTTTTAAAGGCGTATGGTGGGGGACCTTTCAAGAATCACCAGCTGTACAGAGGTGGATTATACAGGTCCACGTGATGTGACTGTGGAAAGCCGGTGGTGATTGAGACGGCTTGGCCTTGCCACGGCTCTAGACCCAATCAAGCTCGTGTTCCCTGTGCCGTCTTTTGATGCTTCTGTGATTTACCCCCGCCAACAGTGATCGCAGGGTCGGCACTAGTGGAAGTATGCCATGCTCGACTCTTGGAAGTGCCGGAATCGCTTATCTTTTTTCCTCGCCTCTAAACTTCCTTTGACAGAAGGTATACGATCGTCTCTGGAAGCACTCTCATCGCTACTGCAGTGGAGACACCACCCACTCGTCGCGCAATCATCAGGCAAGTGCGCCATCTCCCGACATTCATCCTCTCCAACAGTTTCGCCGCCGAAGTCGCACGTGGACAGATCTGCAATGCGCCACCTTAGACTAACATCTGCTATCTGCTACAGTTTAATCCCTGCCTCCGCATAACACATCCCACGATTGTACGCTATCCCACCGTAATGTATTCTAGTAGCACAGCCGAGTCTGGAAGTCAAGATCAAGGTATAGCCCGTAAACAGCATGAGCCGGTGCTCGACTCGCAACTGCGGTGCGACGCAAACATTGCACTTCCCCAGTGCTGTCGATGTGTTGCACCGCAGCAAGAGTCGGGCTGAGATCATACGGCCTTGAACTTGCTCTGGGTAACGCCAGCGAAAGGATCATGCTTCGAGAGACGTTTCTCGACCCGTAGACATGGAATTGACTTTGGCAGGTTTCAATGGAAGAGTACGGAGTTGCGGATGAGTCTGCGCACACGTCGCATCGTCAGAGGATGCACGATGCTGAGAAGATCGGACCAAACCTTGCGCCTGTGACTACTCGGACGAATACTACCGATCTCGAGGCTGCTCCCAGCCATGGACCTATGCGTTACATCAAGTCTTTCGAGAAGACATTGATCCGGTACAACATGGAAGCGCGAGGTATTCAGCGAGTGATGCCAGAGGATCGACACAGTCTGAGCCAATTGGGTTTTGGTCAGATCGGCATTCTTTGGTTCAGTGTCAACCTGGCTGCCAACAACATCACTCTAGGGATGCTCGGTCCTGCTGTATTCCACTTGGGCTTCCTCGAGGCCAGTCTATGCGCCGTCTTCGGCATGCTTGTTGGTATTCTGCCCGTGGCTTACGTCGCGACTTTCGGCCCAAGCTCTGGCAACAGGACTATGGTCTTCGCTCGATACTCGATGGGCTGGTACCCTGCTAAGATAATTGTCATCCTGAACATCATCGTGCTGCTTGGATATTCTCTTCTGGACGCGGTCATTGCTGGCCAAATGCTTAGTGCAGTCAGTGGCACCAGCAATCTCAACATCGTGGTCGGCATTGTCATTGTTGCTGTGATCACCTGGGTCATCACAACGTTTGGATATACCGTCTTCCACATGTACGAGCGATATGCCTGGCTGCCGCAGATCGTGATGATCTCGATTCTGGCAGGCGTGGCCGGTCCAAACTTCGATCTGACCACAAGCCCTTCTGAAAGCGAAGACCGACTTACAATTATTGGCAACCGACTCAGCTTCTTCAGCCTATGTCTGGCCGCTGCTATTACTTACAGCGGAGGTGCTGCAGATCTTTTCGTGTATTACCCCGAGTACGCACCAAGAAGCAAAGTGTTCGTCGTCACTGTTGTTGGACTGGCACTATCATTCACCTATGCTTTCATCGTGGGAATTGGACTTGGCTCTGGTATTGCGCTCAATGAAGTCTGGAGCGATGCATACAGCGTCTCCCAGGGAGCTCTCATCGTGGAAGGCTTCCGTCCGCTGGGTGCGTTTGGGTCGTTCTGTGGTGTAATCGTCGCCCTTGGTCTGGTCGGCAACATCATCTTGCCTGTCTACGCGGCTGGAGTTGACTTCCAGACTCTCGGAGTGAACTTCGAGAAAATTCCTCGTGTGATTTGGAATACCCTCGGTGTCATTATATTCACGGTTTGCGCCATCGCTGGACGTGCACACCTCGCCGAGATCTTCACGAATTTCCTCGCACTCATGGGCTACTGGGTTTCCATCTGGATTGCGATTCTCTTGGAGGAACACCTCATCTTCCGCAAGTGGCGAGGACTCGGTTGGAACTGGGATGCGTGGGACGATCATCGCAAGCTTCCTGTTGGCCTCGCCGCCCTGGTTGCTTTCCTGGTCGGTTGGGCAGGTAGCATCCTCAGCATGGCCCAAGTGTGGTACATCGGACCCTTCGCGGCTCAGCTTGGAGAGTATGGCGGAGATATGGGCAACTATGTTGGCTTCGCTTGGGCCGGTATTGTGTTCCCTGGTCTGAGGTGGCTCGAGCTGCGCCACTATGGCCGTTGAGGCCTGAGGCCCAGGAGGTGGTATCAGTATTCAACTACTGCTGGTTGTTGTAAGATTGCGAGGCTGAATGTATAGTTGTAGATAAGGATGCACAGACCTATGCCAAACGAATTTACAGCAGTCCTTTCATAAAGCAACCACATCGTCCAACATTGAATTCATTGTATCGGCGACCATGATGTGAAATTAAAACGCGGAAGGCTTTAGGCTGAGAATATACTTGCGTCATGCTGCGTTTCTGTGCAAGGCTGCAGCAGAGTGATGCCTAATGAGGGACCTCACCGGTCGTTACATTCACATGCAGGTTGCCTAGCTGCTCAGGCAGCTGCATGCAGCTTCGTCCAATCAAATGGTCCCATTCTTCATCACACAGCATCGCTCCTTCCCTTCTCGTGGTTGTAATGCAAACGGACGTCAGCTCTTGGCCTCGAGACCTCGAGCTTGCTTTTGATTGCCAAAAGTTTCTCCTTCTCTTCAAACACCCATCCATCACCACAAAAGCTTCTCATCACCTATTTTACAAAAGGCGCATACACTGGTCTGATACATGTCACTGGCATCTCACAGCATCTTCTCCACTCGAGGCAGATCAGGTAGAGCACGAGGACGCGGCAGAGCAAGACTCCGCAGGCCGTCCGTCATGTCAGACACGTCTTCAACCTCCGAGGACCACCCTCCGCCCTCGGGTGCAGAGCACACTCCATCAAGCGATACACCTGCCGATGACAAGGCGCTGGCTAAGGAGGCTGAGAAGCTGGTCATTGTCGACGAGAAGGATGTCGGCATGATTCCCGACTTGAAGAAGCTTTACGGCAGCAAGGAGGACTCACGTGGTCGCTTCACGTGGTGAGCATTTACTTCGGCCCTCGCAATCATGAACTTGTCACTGACGATTCTCAAGGCACGCCAAACTCCCCGAAGACCTAGGCAAACCTGCCGAGGACGCTGACACTCTCAAGCGTGCGATCATTGCTAGGTACAGCCGCGTCTTCAATGACCCGCGCCGTGTTCTTGCGCTTCACTCGGTCGTCGTCCAGTCCCCGCTGCTCAAGGACCTCCTCAAAATCGTGCTCGCAGGCTATCCCAACGTCACAGTTGGCCTGCGTCGACTCGAGTTCTCGGGCAACTTCGAGCCACTCATCCATCGCTGGACTGAGTTCAAGGCCGAGATCCAGAAACTGAGAGACGGAACCAATGGAGAGGACGATGTTGAGCAGGCCGCCGAGCGTTTGGAGCACGCTGAGCTGCTTTACAAGCTTCTTGAAACAGAGTTCGAAGAAACCATTTCTTCTTCACAAGACATGATGTCGCAGGGTGTCATCACATACGACCTCATGTGGACCGTCTTCCAGCCGGGATGCTTGGTCTACACTAAGGTGCACGGCCAGGATCGCGTCTTCCGCATGACGTCTCAGCACTATGGCATCGACTCCTGTCGCAACCCAGTATACTGGCTTGTGTGTCAGTTCGTCGATGGTGGCGCAAGCTCTTTCGGCACTGACAAGCTCAACCTGAAAATCTACCCCTATGAAGGTCAGTAATGCCCAGAGATCCAGAGGCGGGTGTTTCGTCCGCACGACCGCGAAACCATTAATCCTCTCATTTTCTTGACAAGCTCGATGGTGACAACTACTGACAATGAACTTACAGGCACGAAGGCATTCCATACTCTTACGGCAATGCCCTTTGACCGTCACCCGTCGATGGAGAGCTTGAGAGAGAAACTTGTCAAGCGCGGCGCCAAAGTCGAGAGCTTCGCTGGAACCCACTACTGTGCTTACACCGGTATTGCATGGCGCTTAGATGAGCGTGACAAGATGATCAAGTTCTCAGTCAAGGGTCGGGTGGTACTCGACGCCTACGGCTGGGATCAGTTCAACCCGAACTCTGCTGTCATCTTGTCTCCATTGTAAGCATATCAAAAAGTTGCCACCGATTGAAGATAGCTACTGACACATCATTCAGGAAGTCCAGGAACAAGGAGACTGCCTCCGATGACGGTGGCATTGGAGGATGGCCGGACGATGACGGTGGCATTGGAGGATGGCCGGACGATGACACGGGTTTCATCGACAGCTTACAGATGGCTGGCGCTTCCGCCGACGACGACGAGAAGCCTACACGCCCCGCGTTGACGTACGAGCAGAAGCTGATCTGCACCCCAGTCGTTCGCGGGTACTCACTGAAAGAGAAGGTCTGGTTGCAATTCTTCGTCGATTCGCTGTCAGATGTTGTCTTCAACACGAGGGCATTTGAAAGCCTCGTACTCCCAGGGAACGAAAAAGAGCTGATCCTGGGCTTCGCTTCCACTCCGGAGATCTATCGCCGCCAGTTTGACGACGTTGTCGAAGGCAAGGGTCGCGGCATGGTCATCTTGCTGTGTGGTCCGCCCGGTACCGGGAAAACGCTTACAGCTGAAAGTGTTGCTGAGGAGATGAAGACTCCTCTCTACATGATGTCCGCAGGTGACCTTGGCCTCGATGCTAGCGAGGTGGAGTTCAGGCTTCAGAGGGTGCTTGACATGTGCACCCGCTGGAACGCAATTCTCCTTCTAGACGAGGCCGATGTCTTCTTGGAACAGCGCAGCCTGCACGAGCTCGAGCGCAACAAGCTGGTCAGCATCTTCCTTCGCGTCCTGGAGTATTACGACGGCAACATGATCCTCACGACGAACCGTGTCCAGACCTTCGATGAGGCCTTCCAGAGCCGCATCATGATCAGCATCCAGTACAACGAACTCACCACCGAGTCCCGTCGCACCATCTGGTCAAACTTCCTCAAGCAGCACGATGCCACGCAGACAGCAGCACGTGCCAAACCACCAAAATTTGCTGGAGAAGCAGGAACAGAAGACGCCGACGAGGAACAGCTCCAGCACCTCAAGCGCACACTGCCGCATGAGATCAGCGAATCTGACCTTGATTACCTTGCCCGTACCCTCGTTCTGAACGGACGACAGATCAAGAACGTGCTGAAGACCGCACAGCTCCTTGCTCTTAGGCGTGGCGAGGGACTGAACAGGGAGCACATCAAGCTGGTGCTCAACGTCACCCAGCATCTTCTCAACTCGACTAGGGAGAAGGAGAGCGCACACAAAGCCATCTTCAATTGATGAGCTCTTGAAACCAAGGGGATGATTTCGGTTTTCGGCGAGAGATAGGCCTGGCCTTGCGGTATTAGCGAGCCTCTGCCTCGATGAAGCACTGTGTAGTAGTTGTGTAGGTTCTTCCAAAAATCATGTTGACTAGATTTGCATATCGAGCGCAAGGTGCTCGGATAGGCCCACAGCCGGGAAGACTCCTACTCAAAGAGTCAAGCATAAGAATCCGTGAGAGGCAACATCCGTTTCTACAGAGCATCCTCGCTCTGCTGGGACGTACGAGCTTGGCGCGCCTTTTTCAAGCCCGCAGACCACGTATGCATGCGCATTAACCCCATCCTCCCACACCGAATGTCCCGCTATCTAGTCGTCCCCATGGTGTTGTCACATTGCGAAGCCCACAGAAGGCCCGAATGCACCGGTCAACAACCCACAGCTTGAGCCCCAGATGGAGATGGAGAGCGGGCAAGCGCGGAGAGGTTTTGCAGAGGGCGGTGCAGGGGCCAAGGATTGCCAATCTTTCAACCTTTTCGCTTGATCGCGTCGAAGCGTCCGAGAGCAAACTTGCCATGGCCGCCGCATCGTTTGCTTGCAGGCGCAGCTCGTTTGATAACCTTTTGGCTGACGTTGGTGAGAGTTGTGTCCATGACGGCAGCCAAGTCGTTCGGCATTGAGCAGGCCTTGCGGCGCCTCAACCGCCCAGCCGGTTGTGGCGTGCACCTATATTGCGCGCGAGAGTATAATGCAGCCACTTACACGTGAGGCATGACGGAATGCTGTTCTTTTCGCGTTGCGTTCTGGCGTCAGGCACACAGAACCTCTCCCCTTGAAACACGATCGTGGGAGGCTCAGACCGAAGGGCAGCGAAAGTGCCCCAGCGCCACGATCTTGACAGCCGCACGCACCAAGGGCTGCGGTCGCGATCGCGTCACCTTGGTTGAGCACGTGTCGACCACACCACTACTGAAGAAGGCCGTGTGGAGCCCTAACATGCAGCGAAGTGTGATGGATGCGGTGGATGCATGGTACAGCAGAATCACCGAAGTTCAACAGATATGCTTGGCCTTTGCGACTAATTGCTTGTCCCGCGAGCATGATACGAATGTGGCATGGATCCTCGCGTCGAAGAGTGAAAGGTAGACCCACAGGTAATCGCATATAAGTCTTGGGGTGATGGTCTCTCTCGCCGGTGTCTATCCAGTTTCGATCAGCCTCTTCTCTCATTCTCCCGCGACAAAAAGTACTACAGAGTAATCATGCTGGGTCTCAACAAGCCCGTCGACGAGCCTGGTGCGGCGTGGCCTGGCATCACTGTCGGCCTTTTCGCCTCGTTCGCTGGTATTCTCTATGGTTACGATACTTCAACCATCTCCGGTCTGCAGCAAATGGACTACTGGCAAGAGACCATGAACTACCCCAGCACTGGCCGTCTGGCTTTGATCGTGTCTATTCTCTCCGTGGGTACCTTCGTTGGTGCTCTGTCTGCTGGCTATGTTTCGGACAAGCTGGGTCGCAAGTACGGTATCATTGTTTCCGCGATGATCCCTTTCAACATTGGTGTCGCTCTTCAGACTGCTGCTACCGAGCAGATCATGTTCATCATTGGTATGTTGCTGGAATCATTGGTAGCTGCCATTGTGACCCAGAAGGCTAACGTGTGCCTAGGTCGCCTTCTTGCCGGCTTTGGTGTCGGTCTCATCTCTGCTCAGATCCCCATGTACCAATCCGAAACCCTGCCTAAGTGGATCAGAGGAGTCGTGGTGGGTTGCTATCAACTTTGCATCACTATCGGCTTGTTCCTGGCTGCTATTGTCTCGTATGCCACGAAAGACCGCACCGACAGTGGCAGCTACCGCATTCCGCTCGCTATCCAATTCGCTTGGGCACTCATCCTGTCCATCGGCCTGGCATTCTTGCCTGAGACGCCTCGCTACCTGGTCAAGGTCGGCAAGGACACGAAGGCTCTCAAGTCGCTCGTGTTCCTCCGTCGTCTGCCTGCGGACAGCCCTCATATCCTTGCCGAACTGGAAGAGATCAAAGCCAACTACGAGTATGAGAAGTCTCTTGGTACTGCGTCCTACATTGAATGCTTCAGAGGCAACATGGGAAAGCGTACTCTGACTGGCATCACCCTGCAATCGCTCCAGCAGCTTGTTGGCATTAACTTCATTGTAAGTCGAGCTCGATGCATGAAGATGCGAACACAGCTAACGAAGCCTGTTTAGATTTATTACGGCACCTCGTACTTTGCTGAAAACGTCCAGCAGCTCCCTGACGCTTTCATCCTTCAGGTCATCATCAACTTGGTCAACGTTTTCACGACGCTTCCCGGATTGTACTGCATTGACAGATTCGGTCGCCGCCCGGTACTCCTCGTTGGTGCGCTCGGCATGGGCACGTGTCAGTTCATCGTAGCCATCGCCGGTGTAGCCACCAACACGACTCAGAATTACGGATCTGCACTTGCACAGTTCGTGTTCTTGTGCGTCTATGTGTCGTTCTTCGCTTCCAGCTTCGGTCCTGCCGCCTGGGTGGTGACTGGCGAGTTGTTCCCACTGAAGACTCGTGCCAAGTGTCTTTCTATGGTAAGTTCACAATCCATCGCTGTAAATCGTGCAACAATTACTGATCGACTCACAGACCACCGCCGCCAACTGGTTCTTCAACTGGCTTCTTTCCTTCATCACTCCTTACCTCACCAGCGCCCTCAACCCCACCCAATCCAACGTCTTCTGGATCTGGGGCAGTTTCGCTTGGATCGCGGTCTTCTTCGTGTACTTCTTCATCTATGAGACTAAGGATATGACCCTTGAGCAGGTCAACGAGCTCTACAACAACGAGAGCAGGGCCTGGAAGTCGCCTGGGTACAGGCAGCAAATTAGACAGGCTTCCATTACCGCTCACAGCGACAGAGGCAACAGCTTCAGCTATGAGAAGGAGAAGCCTAGCAGGGCTCAGTCGATTGAGCATGCCGCATGAGCGGTTCAGGACGTACCGTAGGCTCTTATGAGTCTTATCTAGCTTCCAATAATAGCATACATCTTATATTCACAACGTGCAATTCATCAAAGCCGCAACTATGAACCCCAACCTCGCTTCGTAAATCATCGCCCACCAGCAACATCTATGATACTCCCAGTCACATAACTGGACTGCGTTGAAACCAGCCACACAATCGCCTCCGCAACTTCCTCCGCTTCTCCAGCTCTCCCCAGCGGTGCCGCATTCCCAAGCCTCTCAATCCTCCCCACATCGCCAGAAGATTCGTGGATATCGGTCCGAATGATTCCAGGTCGGACTCCATTCACACGGACGCTCTTCGGTCCTAATTCCTTCGAAAGGCCCACTGTCAGCGTGTCGATGGCTCCTTTGGATCCAGCGTAATCCACATATTCGTTTGGAGAGCCTAGTCGTGCAGCTGCCGAGGAAACGAATACGATGCTGCGGTCTGCTTCGCCTGGCGTCTTGGGAAGTCGTCGAGCGGCTTCGCGAGCGCATAGGTATGCTCCGAAGACGTTGACATCGAAGACGCTTCGGAGTCTCTCTGTGGTCATCTCCGCCAGTGGCATGATGGGAGCTGTGATGCCTGCGTTTACGACAACGCCGTGTAGTGGTCCGAAGGCTTTCTCCATTCCATCGAAGACACGCAGCACGTCTTCTTCTTTTGACATGTCTCCTTGGAGAGCTTTCGCCTGACCACCTGAGGCTTGAATGGTTGCCACTATCTCTTCTGCGAATTTGGCATTGTTGAGGTAGTTCACTCCTACGTTCCAACCTCGAGCACCTGCTAGAAGGGCTGTTGCTTTGCCGATTCCTCGACTGGCTCCTGTGACTAGGACGTTGAGAGTCATTGTGGTGGTTTTCAAAAACTTCAGGTGGTTGCTGGAGGTCCCTGTTTGCCTCAATCGTACAGTGTATTTTGAAGTGGTATACGCAACATGTAGGGGTACTTGTTCAATGCCGGGATCAGTCGGCATATCAATCATCCGGCCCCACTTGACCCCAGTCCAGTCCCCAGTCGCAGCCCCCACGCCTTCCGAACCGAGCAGTGCAGATTCGTCTCGCTACTTCGGTTAAGCAACAGACCGACTACACGATTGAGCCAATATGACTTTCTCTATCCCATACCGAACAAAGCCACAGGCACCGGTCTTTGGTGGGCGGACGGCGAACCTCAGGTATCAATTGTCATAGCCATTGGTGGCGAATCTCGTCCACTGACTCTGCCATTTCCAGTTTCTGCGAGGAGGACTTCATCATCACCGGCTGGGTAGGGGAGTTTGTAAATACAGTGTCGAACTTGGCATATTGTAAGCTGCCCAAGCAAACTGCAGAAGATCTTGGCTAACATGCAGGGCAGTCTATTATGCCTATCAAGGTCTCCGCCGACGCCGTACGGCAAACTCGTCATGGGCATCCGATAGTCTCTACTACAGCTTGGGCGTGGTAGGTTTGTGTTCGGCGTTTTTCCACGGCCTTGTCAAATTCTATGCACAACTCTGTGAGTATCTGCCAGCTTGGCGTTAGTGGCCGTTGATGACATAGGGTGCTAACGGTGATGGCTACCAGCCGACGATACTTCTATGCAGATCGCAACTGCGTGCTGTCTGCATCGCGCTTCGACTTTTGGTAAATCTGAAAGATACTCTCGCAATGTTGCGCTGATCTTTATTGGCGGTATCACTGTGGAGACTTTGTATCATAGCTACATGAACGAGCATGTAGTACACGAGCTTACTTTCTTGTTCCTGATCTTGCTTGTTATCGGACAAACACGATCATTGATCAGCAAGCGCATTGAAAGATCTGAGGACAAGCAGAATCTTCGAAGACTGGCTATTTTTGGAGGAGGTAATGTCTCCTCATCTCTCAACAATTGTAGAGTGATTATAGACTGACATTCGCACAGCTTGCTTCCTTTTCGGCTACCTTCTATGGCAGCTGGATTTCATCTATTGCGCCCAACTGACATCGTGGAAGCGCGCCATCGGAATGCCTTGGAGTTTCTTGTTAGAGTTTCACGGCTGGTGGCACGTTCTCACCGCGGTTGGTGCTTATGTCTTCATGGTTATGGTCGACAGCTTGACACAAGATGTTGTTGACCTATCTGGTGGGCCCTTCGCCTGGTTCAGCAAGCAAGGTGTCAAACCCAAGTCAACATGATAGAACGCAACAGCTTTGCCGGTGCGAAGGATACAGACCGGCAGCGAGAAAATTTTGGATGTCTGTTCGTCCTGTTATAGCCACACCGGCTAAGCAGGCGACAGAAAACCACAAAGAGCTACTCAATGGCGTCGATGCATGCCTCGTCGGGACGTCCTGGGCTTTTCGAAGAGTTGTTCAAGAAAATAAGGTGGTGCTTATTAGGCGCTGCTTTGCTCGAATATATCGCAAATTAGTTATAAATCACCCACTCGTCAAAAGCCGTCTGACACCGGAGTAATTCTTCAGAATTCCAACCTTCGAACGCGCAACGCAGTATCAGCGTAGTGCAACACTACTACTTTGTTTCGACGTGGTCAACCTGGTCGCCCTTCTCAATGTCGCTTTCTTTGCGCTGAGCATAGTTGACCTCCGTCGATTGTCCAATGACGGCGGATTCGAAACGACGGCCACGCTTCTCGGGACCGAATGCAGTGGTGACGGCAATTCCAAGCGCAATGATAGCCGTCATGATGGCTTCGAGAAGGTCAGTGTTCCGCTCTGGTGTACATCAAAATATCCACTTACCCATAGTTGGCCCGTATGCTGGTACACTGGGGCCGCCAACTGCCGAGATTGAGATCGACTCGGCGATGGCGTTTACGATCTGAGCGCTGGGCGAAGAGATCATGTTACCAAGCTGGTAGGTCACTGCGACATGTTAGCTTATGAATCGGCGACTGGTGTGCTTCTGAACTTACAGCCAGGGAATGTAGATCTGAAGGCCGGCGGAGAAAGTTCGTTCAGGTGGATTGGGATGACGCCCCATGCGTGAAGAAATGTTAGCAAGCGCTCTAACAATTGGGAAGTGATGACTTATTCCCTGGACGAAGAACTGAAGCATGAATCCCGACGCCGCCAGACTTCCGAACTTATTCGGGAGGACCCAAGCTGGGATCAGACAGGCGCTAACGAGTGCAGCAACGCACATCGCACGTCTGCGACCGACCCACTGAGAGAGGTAGCCGATGATGGTTCCGCCAACGCAGGCACCAGTCTTCATGAGAATGCTGGCCGTTGAAGCCACGGCATTGTTCATGCCCTTTTCGGTCCGCAAGAACGTGGTGTAGCTGTCCTGGCTTGTGTGAGAGTAGAAGTTGAACCACTAAACGATGTTATGGTCAGTCCCCTTACGCAAATGCAAATTGCAGTGTCCTCTTGTTCCACTTACGGTCATCAATATGATGGTGTAGATGCACAATCGCCACTCCTTAGCAAGCATGACTCTCACCTCACCCCAGAAAACGCCTGCGCTGACGCTCTTGTGTCCAGCAGCTTTACGGTCGCGGAATTGTTTAGACTCGGGAAATGCGATGCGTACTAAACCTACGCCAATTGACAGGCCAGCCGCGATCCACTAATTCATTGTTCAGTCAGCGATGAGAGCAATCAATGCATTTGTAGTGAATCCAGATCATTCTTGGAATGGTATACGATGGCCGCGAAATGGTTTGACAACCTATGCGAAAGTGCCGGAGTTGATACGTACTGACGGAAGTGTTAGCAAATGTTAAAGCACAGCAGTCGATTCATCCTTACCAAAGACAGTCTTCCAGCTTTCGGTAGAGCCACCGACTCCCAGATTTGCGCATGCTGCGAACACATAACCCATGGAGTATCCTTGTTGCAGAATTCCTGACATGAGGCCTCGAGCCTTCAATGGGTCAGCTTTAGACTCAACGTCGTGCTGTTTGCGGATCATACCTCGACTGGGGCATTCTCAAGCGCCATCGCGATCGCATTGCCATAGACACCTCCCATGAACAGCCCAAACAAAGAGCGGACTGCAAGGAACTGCTGGAACGTCGTGGAATAGATAGTTGCGATTTGCAGCAGGCCTAGTACCAGCATGTTGATTACCATTGGCCACTTGCGACCATATCTGTCACCAGCAGCGCCGAAGAAAGCTGCTCCAACGCTGCGGAGCAAAAGCGTCAAGGTAATTGCGGTCGAGATATCTGTGTTGGTGCGATCGTAGTAAGCCGCAAGCTTTACGGTCTGGATCGAGAGGGCGTGGAAATCGAAGGCGTCGGCAGTCCATGAGGCCAATCCAACAGCAAAGTATAGCCAGTTGGATGCGGTCAGCTGAGCCATGAGGGAAAAGGGATTCCTGAGAGGCGTTGGACGCATCCATTCATAACGAGGTTCGCCATATTCGTTAAGAATCTCAACTCTTTGCTCCCATTTGAAGAGGTCTAGGAAGTTCTGTTTCAGGCCAGGCAAAAAGCCTTTGGCAATAGGTTCAGCCTCTCGACCTGTGGATTCCATATCGTTGCTTGGAGACGAGTGCGTCGGTCGGGGAAATGATCGGTAGAAGCAATTGGGTGTCGATGAGCGAACGGCACTGTCGAGGATGCAGGGACGCACAGGGCTATGAGAACGAGTTATAAACACATAAGGCGGATCAATGAATAATCACCGCCATGCTGATCATGGCTGCAATGGGTGCAGTAGTACAATGATCAGGATGGTGCCCAGCCTTGGCTGCTGTGCAAGCACCCAATCTGCGGCAGGTGCAGCTACACCAGATGCACTCCTGCTGTGTAACGTCTCCGCCAGCCGCATCTGGTGAAGAGGCCTCCATATCAAGTCCTGACAACTTCTTGATGAGAGTACAGAGAGAACCAGCAGTTGCTTGATATTTCACGATATCCAACGACTCAACTTTCAACTTTGCCAAACAGCCAGACCACGTTTGCGCCATGTGCGTTTATCGTGTCCTTCATGTGCCCGTAGCGGAAGAATTGTCTTATCACCTCGAAGCTCGCAGCCACGGGTCTTGGTATTTGCTTGGTCGCTGCTTGGCTGCATCATCGTTGTGCCATTTTCCCTCCCCATGGCACGCGATCTGCGGGGAAAGAGCAGAGACATGGTGGAATCCCGAGGTCAAGACGGCGGCTGACTGCCTTGCGAGGCTTGCAAAGCTTGCGATGGTGTGTCATGCGTGAGAAGCATCTGCAGGGAGTGTGTCTGTGTGTCAACTCCCAGGATTGGTGGGGAGTGGTTTCGGCATTTGGTTTTTGCTTCCGTGTCCCACGGAGATTATTGTTCTTCCTTACACCCAAAATCAACCACCAAGAAATGCCACCGAGGTCTATGGCATTTCTCCTGGGAGACAGGCTGCCTATGACCACGTGAGGTATAAAGTGATGCGACAAGGCGCGTGGAAGAGTCTGTCTGCGTTGCCAATACCAAGAAGAAAGCCACGGTAAGCTTATTTGTCCAAGTCCACCAGCACGTGCAAGCCACAGAGATGTCTCACTGCATCGAGCTTATTTTCTCCTTTTCACAATGCTGGACTCATATGGAAACCATACTCGTACGACACTTTAGTCTATACCGGTGATTTTGAACTGACAGCGTCTCGGGTGCAAGTGTCTTTCAAGGTGGCTCTTCGGCATCATACAAGTCATAACATATCTAGTCTAAGAAACGTGCTACTGGCACATTTTTACAACACGTAGCGGAAGTGAGGATTCTCAAAGTCCGTCAGGTCTGCTCCATCGGTGTACTCCTGGTCAATCTCGTGTCCTAGAGCAGCAGCTGCTTCGTCTCTCTTCTTGTTTCGGCGAACCAGCAATAACCTCAACATAATTGCAAGCGCCATCTGGGTCACGGAGCAGGCAAGGATGAGCTTACAACCGGTAGGGTACAGAGGTGCTTCTTCGCCCAGGAAAGCATGCGGGCCAATCTAGACGATGTCAGTAATGTCTCTAACAACAATTCCGGCTTGCTAGCTTGAAGCCGTATTTCATGTTCGCCACGTGGGAGCACTTTGGGGTTACTAAAGCAAATACTTACTGTAACATTGTTAGCATATTTCCAGCATTTCCAGGAGCTCTGGGGTACTTACCGATATTTCCCACGCAATACGCGAGGAACACCATGCCCGAGGCTGTGATACGCTTGGTGTATCCTCCCAGGTTTGTCGTCGGCATCTGAAGCGCCAGTACCAGTGACGCCACGTAGCAGCCAACCAAGTAGTAGCCGAAGAGAACACCGACGCCGTGCTGCTTTCTGTCGATCTTCCACATGAGGATGACACCGATGATTGTCGGGATCAACCAACCGGCCATAACGATGGTTCTGCAGTTGCGAAATTTGGAGGCGACAAATGTGCCGCTGAGGATCCAGATAACTTGGAAGGCACCTTGCGGTATGCCCAACGCGGTAGTACGCAGCGGGTCGCCAACGAGGCCCTTGCTATTTCAGAGTGTTAGCAAGGTTGATGCGAGAATGGTATTAGTCCGGAGAGATTTTTGTACGTACATGATTAGTTTGCCAAAGTTGGCAACTCCACCGTTAATGACTTCGTTGAGCAGCACAAAGAGGACCAGGATAAGGACCTGAGCGTCATAAAAGCACTCCTTGACTTGGTTCCACTTTATCTTCTTGTTGAGTACACCCGTCTTCGCAAGACGAGCGCGTGCGATGAGCAGAGCCTTCTCCTCCAAGGAGAAAAACCGTGCGGACAGGATGTCATCGGGGAGGAAGCATAGAAGTACAACGCCCCAGATGACTGTCATACCACCACAAACCAGGAACACTGCCTTCCATACAGGGAAGCCGTCGATCTGGCCGATGCCGTAGCTCAAGATCCCGCCTATCATCGAGCCGACACCGTTACAGCAGTAGAAGAGACCAGCCCTGAACGGAGCTTCAGCGCGGACGTACCACATGGACACCATCATCATGAAGCAAGTCGTAATAGGAGCTTCGAAAACACTATGAAGAGTTAGACGCAATCACGGAACCCGGTAAGACAGTGCCACTTACCCCAAGAGGAAGCGGCAAGCAGCGAGCCCACCAAATCCTTTGCAGAGAGCTGTAAACATCAAGACGGATCCCCATGAGAGAACGCATCCGCCGACTATCTTTCCCATGCGCCATTTCTGGGCCGCAAAAACCCAAGGATATTCCGCGGCGAGATAAGCAAGGTAGAATATACTGGCGAACCAGGAGTATTGGTCTGAGGTTATCCCGGTACTGGTGAAGAGGTCGAATACAGCGGCGTAAGACATGGCTTGCTTGTCAATATACTGAAGGACGTAGGTTATGGCCAGCAATGGGAGGACCATGAGGTCAATCTTGCGGACCAGCTTTCGCTGTTTCGCCTTGTCGCTGAGGAGCTCTTCGAGATATCCATTGCTGAAGTTGTGCTCACGGAGGAATTTCTCTGTTTCGTCGAGGTCGATAGTCTCGCCTTCGGCGATGGAAGTCGCTTTCGTGGTAGGTTCGATGACTTTCTCGAGGCTGTGCTTCGCTTTGTCTTCTGACATTCTTGAGTCGGCCATTGAGATATCAGCCACGCGAGGTAAAAATAAATCAGTAGTGAGACACGTAGGAGCGAAGAGAATGGAAGATGTCAATGCACCTAGATCGCCGCATTGCTAGGTCCGCGCATGGGCAACGTCTTATGTAGTCCGATGCTCTCACATACGGACGTCAATGCCGATACCTATCAAGTGACCAGGATACGAATGCGGGGATATCGCAACGTGGCTCCGCAATAGATAGATAGGCACATGATAGGGAAGCATCAAGGTTGGCAGTACCAGGTCATGTCAAGTTGCCCTATCCTTCGGCGTGATGTCTTGGTATGAGGGCCGCCCCAGGCATGTTGGCCGCGGGCGAGGGCAAGTTGCGATGCAGACTAAGCCTGCGGATATGCAAGTCTAAGAATCCGAAGCAGAGGCGTGACACAAGCAAGGGGAGAGATTCCGATCTGAGGAATCGCTTGTATGCACTTGTCAGCCATTAGCTATGAACCTAAGAGAACGATAGAAGAGGCAACTCGCCTTGCCAACTTGCCTTTTAGAGCATATGCCGACCGCGATAGATAAGTAGATAGGTAGATATCAGCTCCGCATATCTTTTGGAATAGCCGACTATCAGCCTATCGTGCATTTCCGAGACGGGAAAAGTTGTACCAGTCTCTCCCAATACGTAGGATCCTGCGGGTTCCGCGCGTGGAGCTGGCACCTTGACTCGCGGGAGCTGCTTCCGGCATCGGTGCTTGCCCGACATCTGGCGTGCTTACCACGACTGTGACCTTAGGTGTTAAGTTATTTTAGAACTCATCTGATATTCTTTGTGACCACTATCAAAACCCCATCTCGACTTGGAACACTCACCATCGCAAGTTTTACGGCGACAACAGGCCTCCAAGCTATCCCCCAGCAGAAGCCAGTCTCACACCCAACTTCCAATCAACCAATCAGAACCGACGTTGTGGACCGACTGAAGATATATCCAAACACTTACTAGGTTATTCCCCAAACCTTCAGAGACCATGGGAGCAGCAAAAGAGTACAGCGATCCTGTAGTCAAGATATCACAGGGTACGGTCGTCGGCCGTACTTTGAGCGAAGCACTCCCCTCACCTGTCGACGCATTTCGCGGTATTCCTTATGCACTTCCACCAACGGGCGATCGTCGCTTCAGGCCAGCGATCAAAGTTGAGTCATCACCAGACAGTGTGATTGATGCTTCAAAGTACGGACCGGCAGCTCCAGGAAAGCCACTTCTTGCTGGAGGAGCCAAATTGGAGTACAGTGAAGACTGTCTACATGCCAATGTCTTCCGGCCCGCGGCACAGGCACCGGGAGGTACTTCCAAGTTGCCAGTGGCCATATACATACACGGTGGTGCCTATAACCGAGGTACTGCGAGTATGCACAACACGGCATCGATGGTCGCCTGGTCCGAGGCACCTATCATCGTAGTTTCGTTCAATTATCGTGTTGGAGCGCTTGGATTCTTGTAAGATCTCTGATTTGAGCTCAATTTTGACTCAACGCTGACCTGCCACAGACCTTCAGCCGCTACTGCTAAGGAAGGCTCCCTCAACCTGGGCCTGAGAGACCAGATTTTGATGTTCGAATGGGTCCAGGACAACATCGAAGCATTCGGTGGCGATCCAGGCAATGTCACTCTTATCGGTCTTTCAGCAGGAGCACACTCGGTCAGCGTATTTCATTGCTGCAGAACGCCACATTTACTAACTTCAAAATCAGATCGGCCACCATCTTATGCATTACGAAGAAGGCAAAGCTCCGCTTTTCCACAAAGTCATCATCGAGTCCGGAGCATCGACCTCTCGTGCTGTCCGTCCTTTCTCAGCCGACATACACGAACGTCAGTTCAAGGATTTCCTGGATGCAACAGGATGTCCTGCAGATTGCCCAAAGGATGAGATTTTCCCTTACCTGAGATCTATCTCCTACGAGACTGTGACGAAGGCACAGACTGCGGTCTTCGATAAGTATAATCCCAGCCTTCAATGGGCTTTCCAGCCCATCATCGATGGGGATGTCATTCCTCGACCACCGCTTGAGTCCTGGGAATCCGGCAAATTCCACAAGGTACCCATTATAACGGGCTTCTGTCGAAACGAAGGAAGCATGTACGTGGACAAGCAAATGTCCAAATCGGAGCAATTCACCGACTTCTTCGCCGAATTGCTTCCACTGCTCAGCCCATCGGACATCAAGACTATCGACGAGCTATATCCGGATCCATCCAAGTTCGCCGACTCGCCCTATGTCGAAACCCGAGATAAGGTCGGTTCGCAATATAAGAGGATCGAAGCAGCGTACGCGCAATATGCATACGTGGCACCCGTCCGTCAGACCGCCGAGTTCGCATCAGCCGCCATGTCATCTCCGGTGTACCTCTATCAATGGGCACTTGACTCTACCGTTCTGAATTTGGCGAATCACGGCGACAACATGCGTTACGAAGTAGTCGATCCTGCCGTCGTGAAGATCTCACCGACCCAGCGGGAGCTCGCCAGGACTTTCAACGCTTACCTCACTTCCTTCATCGCTACGGGTGATCCCAACAAGATCGCACCAAAGGATCTGAGCTGTCCGCAATGGGAGTCCTATGCACGAGATGAGCCAAAGGCAATGGTATTTGGCTTGGAGAACAAGGAATTGGTCGGCGGTCCGACAGGTCCTTCAGCGCAATTATTGCCTGACACCTGGGCGCGCAAGGAATCAGAATTCTGGTGGAGCAAGGTTGACTTGTCGCAGCAGTAGAACGCCAAAAAGGCTCTCCAAATCGAGAATGTATACACATACGGTATCGCCATGGTCTTCATAACCCTGCTCGAAATGTGGATAGAGAGTGCTCATTGCGAAATGACAACCATCCCATCTGGTCAATGATTCCCATGTTTCCTAACAGCGATCGAATGATGTGCCCTGCATCAAGCACTGTCTTCTTGACCACGCACTGGCTCAAATTTCTCACCTCTGACAATCTTGTTGTTCCTCCGCTCCAACCACGCATCCAGTATCGCAAAGCCAGAGAACGTCACTCCAAGTAGGAAGAGCGGAATCAGGTTCCACTTCCATGCTCGCATAATCCTCAAGTGGTCCGTGATATCAGAACGCAGACTTGGCTCAACCAATGTCAGCTCCAGCACTGCTTCGAACCAGGTCTCAGGCGTCCAGTCGTTTTTGGGATATGCGACGTAGTTTGGGTATGGTCGGCTGTCGAGCGAGGCAGCAAGGGCAACGTCGATGGTTTGGCCACGGGTCTGATTCGTAACGGCAAATGTATATGCGAGCGTTGCGAGAGTGAGTAACGCCGATAAAATCGTCGACACCAGCCACGAGAAGTACAGCAAGGTAGTCAGTCTCGTAGCTTTGCTGCTCGTTGATGCGAGATGGCGGACAGTGAGCACCAAGATGCCTCCAAGGCCGACTAGCACGAAAGCAGTGCCGGCGGCGCCGTTGCTGGTGTGTCCTTGGTTGAGAAGAAGGTTCTTGGGTTTGCCGTGTAAATTAAACGACATCGTATCCTGCATCTCAGGCGCGATGACTTCGAATTCGCCGCCAGCAGTCGAGTGGAGCCATGCGACCATGCTGCTGATGAAGGAAAGCTCGATGATTGCATCGATCATGAGCAGGGCGAGCACTGAAGGGACCACCCATTGGGGGAGCGACATTGTTCGATAGTTGGTATGTATCTTCTTGGGATGATCTTTGCAGGGTGTGATGGATCGTGACGGTTCGACCTTTGATGATCAGACGAACTTAACACACAAGATGGTGAAGGCCCCAAAGATGCCATCTATACCGCAAATCAACTTTGCAATTATGTACGGGTTCGCGCTCGGTAAGCATGGGTACAGTATCAGTACATGTCAGTGCTAAATGCAGCACACCCTGTCAGCGCATGTTGGCTTTGACGTGGCTGAGCTGACCAAGCCTCGCGCGATGGATCTTGTAGTGCTGTCTGCCAAAGCTTGACGAGTTAGCGTGATCGTTCTCAATACACTAACTCACACATTATACCTGAAGCCTCTGAGAGGACTGGTTGACTGTCGCTTTGGTAGAACGCGAAGAGACTTAAAGTCGGTGTGCAACGCCACTGACAAGTTTTTGCGAGAACCAACATTTCATCAGACCACACTTTGATGGTAGCAGGTGGCCTCGCTTGTCAGGCCACGTACACATGTGTGTTCCAACGTGATTTGATCACTCTGTTGGTCCCGCAGGAATGCGTCTCACATCAGCTGATCAGGAACGAAAGAGTTGTGCCGTCTCGACCAATGGATAAGGGCAGAGGGAGAGATGCACCAGCTACAGATTCTCATGCATTGCAGATCCTCAATATAGTCACATCATGAAGAAGTCGAATCATTAGTTTGATTAGTGAACTGTGTTATGGACTACGCTGCTGTGGGTCGAATACATAATCGAAGTCAACTTGGATAGCAAAAAAGGTGTAAGAACACTAACCCTAAACGCGAATGCACATGCACCTGCATGTGTACGCATGTGGTGCCTTTCTTGCATGTGTCCAGACCCCATTTGCATACAACCAATCTCGAAGAAGTTGTGACTCGTTCCCGGCGACTCGTGCGCCTTGGGGTCATCGTCGTGGTGGGCTACTGCTTTGTGGTGAACTGCACCGCTTGCCTCGGCTCGTACTGATGTGCACGATGCAATTAAGAGCATTCCATCAAGGACAGGGCGAGAAAAGAGAGGTCCGTGAACGCCACCGCCTTCAACAGCGTTGTGAAACCGATCGTAAAGCCCTCAGACGATGAGGACATCAACTAGCGGGACCTGCTTCCACCTTCCGTAAAGATCATTAGGATCCACCAAGCACTCGCCATCCATCGCACCCTGCAAATGGCATTCGCCAACAAAAGCGTATTTTGCGTCGCCCTGCAGACCTTCAGTCTGAGACTCAGGCCTCAGAACATAAGGCTGGAAGCCTCCCACGAGAGCCACGACGAAATCTCCCGATCGGACACCTGGTGCGCGCTGACCGGGCAATTTTCCTTGCATTGCTTCCGCAGTGATTCTCGCCAACTCTGGGTTTCGCTCGGCAAGGTGTGCTTGGAAGGCACTGAGCATCGATCGACCCAAGCTATCGCCCATGGGGCCGTCGAAATTCGGCACACGTTGCTCTGAAGAGTCGTCTGGTCCTTCCACGGCGGTCATGCCCACTTTGCCACTGGATGTCACGAACATGCGACGTCCAAGACTGTTGCGCATGATGAGCTCTTCGATCGGGGCGCTCTTACCAGTTGACGGGCCCAGCTCTGCACACCCCGGATCATTTCTCGCTCTCGCTTGTAGTTCTGGAGAATTTTGCAACTCTTCCATTGTACAGCCGAGATCTTGTAAGACCATCTCCTCACAGAGCACGCTCTGAAAGTTGACCCACATGCTCGCGTCTGGCTTTTTATTATCGCGCAGGGTCTCACCGCACTCTGCGCTAGTGTCCATAACCACACAACGCCAGTACTTCTCAAGAACTTGCTCTTTCGGTTCGCCCGGCACAATAATAGCTTGTTGCCACATCTTGAGAAGTAAGCCGCGGAAGTTCTCTTGAGTGAAAACTGGAGAAACACGCACAATCTGGTCGAATGCGTGGGCTTGAACGTGTAGGGCATTGTCGTCATCGACGAAAATGCGCTTTGGTGACTTGATTGAATCGGACCACCTCCGGAGTCTGTTGTTAGGGTCACTGAAAGTCAACGACTTTGGAACTGGCGTAGACCAATCTGGTACGAAGCTCGGTAAGTCGCGAATTTTTCGTTGGCAAGTAGGGATCTGGTTCCACCAGATGAGAAGGTCTTGGCGTTCTTGAATGATGTACTTTGCTGCTTCTGTGAACACTTGCTCGGTGGTCTTGGTGTAATCTGCAACAGGTAGAGGCTCGAGGGCATTGCCTAGGATTTTGACCCTTTCGGAGGGAGTGACGATTGGTAGAATGGAAAATACCAGCTCTCTCAGATCACTTGGTACCGCGGCGTCGCGCGCTGATTGTATCATAGGCAACAGCTCGAGTGACTCGCCTTTCTCGGCTCGCCGGACAGAGACATCTATCGAGGCAAGCAGCTGGAAAACTTCCCCAAGCGAAGGGGAAAGGATCCCATCGGAGCCTGGTAGAACAAAGAGCATAGCTCCGACAGCCGCGTTGAAGTCTTCCCAGCGAATGCTCCCTGAACCGCTTCTGATGAAAACCTCCTTGCCGAGAATGAGGTCTGTGATCGCGTGTCCGCTTTTGAAGTAAGGCGAGGAGATGGCGCCGTTAATTTCCCGCCACAGACCTGCGTCTTGACGTTTCAATTTCGACAAATCGCGTGAGCCCAGGAAATCTCGCAGATCACTCATGTTGCGAATGGTCGCTTGGCTGAGCTTCTTGGGGAAGTTGATCTGTATGCTGGCTTGTCGATTCCAGTTCGCCAGGGTCTGCAGCACATCGAAGGCTTCGGGAGACCGCTCGTTTCCATTTCCCAACCAGCAAGTGACTTTCTGAGCGTTCTGCATGACAATTTTCATGACTTGCGCTTGCTGGCTGCGCTCTTCTGCGCTGGTACCAGTCAAAAGGTCGGCCCAGAGAAGTACGGAATCTCGACTGTGGCGAAAAGAGTGGAGAGCTTCCTTCAATGGCAGGGGTATGGGCGTTGGCTTGCCATCGACGGAGACTTCAGCAGTCTTCCAGTCTCGTGAGCGGTCGTAGGAGATACATTCGTAAGGGGCGCACGTCGCCGGATCGAAAGTCGCGAGTGTGAGGGCGATCTCATCTGAGCGTCCACCAGGGGCAAGCCGCGCCAGAGTGGCAATGGTGCCACTCGGCTTCTTGCTGAAGAGGCTCGCGAATGGGTTCGACATGTTAAAGTGGGCGGCGCGCTGCAGTCGACGAGTTTCCAAGCAAGAGCGGAAGGAGTGTAAAGTAGACACAAAGACGGAAGATAGACTTACAGTATTATTAATGTCGCGGCGACTTGCAGGTCGAGCAGAGCGGATCAGGCAGCCGAGATTGTCTAGTTCGCGTGGCTGAGTGTTTCGACGCGCTACATGCCAAACGGACTCTCGCGCTTCCTCGGGACTACTACTGGCAAAAGGAGAACGCTGTGGTTATTTTAGTTGGCAATTGTCGCGCGAAGGATTCGGTAGTGAGGCAAAAAGTTTGGTTCTCAAGGGGTCTCTTGGTCTGGCTCTGGCTGGGAGCGTCTGGAGCGTCTGGAGCGTCTGAAGCGTCGACTGCTTAATTATCCGTTCCGGGAGAAGTTTAACACACTTCAATCCAACTTCATCCAGCATGATGTTTCATACTTTTTTCAGTATAGATGATGTACATCAGCCTGCTGCGAAGCATCCTCCTGAAGTTCTATTTACATCTCAATATCCAACTCGCAGTATAAGCAGAAAGAAAAAGTACAGCCACACAGGCCAAGCTTTGAGCCCGTCATCGGCCACATGGACTCGTTACCAGTCGTTCAACACCTGCCCACTGTCCTCTTGAACTTTGAAACGCAAGCCGTTGTCGCCCGGCATCAATCGAACCACCAAATCCTTCGCAGCACTATCGATATCGCTTTGCTTATCCAAAGAGCCTAACTTCCGACGCAGCGACTCGGCCTCAAGCCCGTGTAGCATCGCAGAAATGCCGCTATTCTTCCAAACCTGCACCGACTGACCACCACTACGGCCAGCCAGAGCAATTTTTGCCAGGAAAGCCACAACGAGCAAATATATCGCCAACGGAAGCGCGATCCAAGGCCACCGAATGTGTATATACGCTTCGTTGGTGTGTACCGCGCCTCCGAACGTTTCGTTCGAGTTGGTGCGGAGCGCTACAGTCATTGCAGCCGCGACGTTGGCCATAAGTCTGGACAAGCCGGTCTCGCTTTGGTCCAAGCTGCTGTCTATGCCTTGGATTTGATCATTGGAATAGACCTCGCCGGTCCTTGGCATGACCCAAGATGCGTTGCCTCGGAGGAATGCATTGAACCAAGTTGTCATCTGTATTTGGGATTCCAGTGCCACTGTGAATCCATGATCTTGCTCTGGTGGTTTCAGGACGTATTCCGAGGCAGTTGATTCAAGCTCATAGTTGGAGTCGGGGTCTTCAACGGGCGTCGTGAGCACCGCATCGTCTGCAAAGAGTCTGGCGGGTTCGGTATTGTTCATCCATGAGCTTACTTCGGTCTCGACAAGCTCGCCGCTAACTTGAGCAGCGATTAATGTCTCTACGCAGTATTGCAGAACGCATTCATGGGCGACCCTTGCATCGAGATTTCCGTACGGCGCGCGCAGCGCGAGAAAGTCAATGATGAGAGAGCCCCGGTCAGCGTAGACCAATGACATATTGTTGGGATTATACATGGAGTATTCCCCAATCCCGGAGTACGAATGCTGATATAGGTTTTTGGTGGTTGTCACGTTGAGGTACGTCTGTTGGCCCATGTGTGCACCAAAGAAAGCCGTGACAGCGTTGAGGTGAAGGCCGTTCCTTAGAGACATGATATCGTCAGAACCTTTGATCTGCTCTGTGATGTTGGTACAGCTACTACAAACGCCCAGCGTGTTGAATTGCGGCCAAGTGCAGTTTCCGCTGTGACATACTGCATTAACGTTGTAGGTGCTATCCAGAGGCCCTACGAAGCCCGAGTAAGCGGCTGCTTTGAGCCTCAGGTCGGGCGCAAAGCTGCCACCACCATTAGCAGCATGCTTGGTGGCAATGGGAAGAAAGGCCCCGGTGGTAGCAGAGTCTCGAATGTCGACACGAATAAGCTGTTGCATGAACGGGTTGACAGCCAGCGTCATAATCATGAGAGTAGCCCCTAGAGCGGGGAGTTTGCCATACCATTTGCGTTCCCAGAAAAGCTTGAGGCACCCATAGGGTCCACGGCTAGCTGAATCCAGATGCGCATAATGAATGAGCGGTTGATATCTTGTTCGGAATGAGATCCACTTGCATTGGCCAATAGCTCCGCCAAGTGGATTCATCAAAGTGAACATGGCGACGGTCGATATTGTCGAAACGATTGTGTTTATCGAGATACCTGCTTGCCACTTTGATAGAGTCGACCCATCGTATACAGCGAGAATGGTGATGTCCGCAGCGAACAAGGCCCCAGCAAACAACCGAGCTAGCACGTCCCAAGTCCAAGGAGATTGATCGAATGCTTGTCTGAGTCGATTGCAATGTACTGCAAGGAAGATCCAGGCTGAATGGAGCCATACTCGGCGGTTTTGATTCGCTGCTATGATATCTGAGTTAGGCCAAGGATTGGATGCCAAAGAGGTATCATGTACTTACCCAATTTGTGCGCCGATACATCGTCCTTGCTCGTGTCTGTAGAGTGATATTGACCCAAGTCATCAGGAGCCCGAGAGACGCTTACTCCAGGCCAGATATGCTCCTGGGTGTCAGGAAGCTCTGCCAAACTCTCCTGCTGCTCCCAGGCAAAGCGACCGATGAGATGCGTCCGGGACTGCGGATTATCATCATCTGGTGCCTCATGCTGGACGTCGCTCGAACGAGCTGAGGTAGTTCTCGAAACTGGTGATATCGATCTCGGTGTAGCTCCGCTGTGACGAAGACGATCGAGATTATTAATCCCCAGGACCTTCGCGTAGTACGGCTGAATGCACATAGCTTCAAGCCTGCAGGCACACAGCCTCAAAGATAAAGGGCCCTCATGCCGTGTAACGATGTAACGATAGACCGGTAAGCTGGTATCAGAAGCCACTCTAAACGGACAAGACCTTGAATGGGAACTGAAGACCAACGAGACTGGAAATGAATGACACTTCTTTGGTCGACGTCTTCGTTATCCACCGACTTCATTTACATACGCCCCTGGTGTGAAGCATGTGCCACGATGCATCATCAGGCTGCACACTAGTGAGGCAAACTCGAGATATGCCGTTGCGTCTCTGTACACCTCTGTGTGGTGTTGGCTGACATCTGGCAGTTTACAACTGTTCATGCAGTGCACATGTACCCACAGTACTCACGTCTTGTTAAGCCCTGTACACTTACTGTGCCACATCATGACATGCCTAGGCAAGTCCTCCGTAATGCCCCTGGCACACATGACGAAGGAACAGCTCAATGCGGGGTGCCTCCGCGAAGCTTATGCGGCCAGAGCTCGAGCTATCTTGCTCCCTCCATCATTGTACCGTCCAAACAACTTGCGCTCCATTGTCATCATCCACCAACCCTTCGCTGTTGCTACAACAATCAAACAACCCGCTTCACCAACACATCAACCATGTCCGCCCCATCAGCGTCCCGTCTGTTCAGCCAAGCAACTCGCACTGCGTCGCGCTCCATCGTACGCTCACGCCAGGCCAATGCTTTCCACTTCCAGCCATGCCGCGTCGTACCCGCCATCAGAGCCGTGAACTGCTCAAGAAGTTTCTCGGTCAGTGTATCTAAGGCTACTGGCCTGATGCCTGATACTGAGAACCCGAGCACTCCCAAGCGCGAGCCTCTTGCGACAACCCTGACACCCGCCGAGATCACCGACGAAGAGTTCCACACTCTGTCTGATGCATTCCTGGAAAAGGTTCACGAGAAGGCTGAGCAGGTGCAGGAAGGCAGAGAGGATGTGGAGGTCGACTATTCTGTGAGTTCTTCCTGGACGTGGCGATAGAGATTCAACAGCTGACATTGTGGCAGGCCGGCGTCCTAAACATCACCTTCCCTCCAAACGGAACCTACGTGCTCAACAAGCAACCTCCCAACAAGCAGATCTGGCTCTCTTCGCCCTTGTCCGGGCCCAAGCGCTTCGACTGGACAATCCAGGGTGAGGGCATGAACTACAAGGAGGGGTCCGGAGAGGGCGAGTGGATCTACATCAGAGACGGAAGCTCGCTGGAGGAAATCCTGAGGAAGGAGCTTGGACTCAGCGTGGACATCAGCGGGCACGAGGAGGAGATGGAAGCCGCTCTGAGCAAGGATCCTACTGAGTAGAGGCATAAGGATAATGGTTATGGCAACACTGTTCATACGACAGGCTTCGTCGATTGCCAGTGGCGGTCCTATGTAATTCGTGCTGAGTGTCTAGTATAGTAGACCCAGATAAAGCGTACATCTCCACAATGCGCAACTATCTTGCGCTCTCTTGTGAGCACTGGAAGGTGACTCGTTCTTGTGCCACGCCGCAAAGCACAACAAGTCTTCCTCTGCCGGCTGCATTCCTTTAGCCGCCATGATGCTGGAGCCTCTTGTGCGCTGCATCGGCTTCAAACTGGGCGCCCATCCATGAGCTAGGAGCGATTTGCAACAGCAGAGGCTCTGCCTTGCACGCTCTGTAGATGTCCACGATCGTTTGTAACACATCCTTCCACTGGCGGCGGCTTGACGCAGCGTCTTCGGCGCGCCCTTGCCACGATGCTGCAGCGCTCCCGCTCAACGCTCTCCTCCACACCCTTTCCTTTCGGTGCGCTGGTCTTGTTCTCCCCGAGACCTGTGTGTTGCTCAGGCCGCTCCCTTCTCTTCCTCAGCCTTAGGCAGATCGTCCACATCAAAGATCACTCGGATCATAAGACTGCAGCTGGGACACACGGCAATCTCTTCGCCGTCGCGCAAGTCATCGATGGAAATTTGGAAGCGGTCGCCGCAGGGGCAAGGGTATGTGTATGTCTGAAGGGCGTCATCGTAGGTCATGTCCTTGAATCGCAGAAATGTCAGCGCAAAGCGTTTTGCGGCATCAGAAGGCTTGGGAAGCGTACCTCGATCTCGATCTCATCGTAGATGTTCTCCTCAGACATGTCGACGAAGTTGGCAGCGATTTCGTTCAGCGGGTGAAGAGATCGTTGGGGAAATACCAATCTGTCTGTCTCTTGAAACAACTCTGAGTCTGAAGAAGTTCTTGAAGTGGCGATGGGGCACGTGAAGATCCGGGGTAGAGTTTGAGGGTTAGGGGACTGGAACGCCGTCTCCAAGTCACCAACGACATGCGAGGTACATGTATGTCAGCTTCAGCTTCATGTTCCCATACAAGTTACACGTATGTCATATCTCACTGACATCGTATTGACAGATCCTGATGGAAGCCCAGCTATGATTCGAGATAGCCCGAATGTTCTCGATGTTCTACGCTTCCATGGCCATCGACCGACAACGTAGTTGCATTACCCGTCACGACAACGCGCCCTGTGACTTGACATCCTGGAGAGCGGGCTTATGTGATCGGTACAAGAATGCGTGTATGCGGTCTTTTTTTCCCACCTGAGAGCCATCTTCATACCATCTACCACTAGACAGCTACCGTCCTATCCTCATAAGGCTCAACCGTCACAACACCACAACCATGGAGTCAGTCAACCTCAACAGTCGAGTCAACAGCATCAAAGACCACTGGCAACCCGAACATCTCATGACCGTGGACTCCTCGCACACACTCAAGATCGCCAAGATCAAAGGGTCCTTCATCTGGCACTCCCATCCAGACACCGACGAAGTCTTCTACTGCGTCTCTGGGGGGCCCATGAAGCTCGAGATCTCAACCAAAGCCACCTCGCCCGAGCACGCCGAGCAACTTGGCGTCGACCATACTGTGGAATTGCAAGTGGGTGACATGTTCAAGGTGCCCCAGGGCGTCCAGCATAGGCCAATCGCCGATGTCGAGACTGGTATCCTGATGATCGAACGTGTGGGCACGGTCAATACTGGAGATCGTGAAGGGCATGAATTGACGGCCGTTCTGAAGGGAAGCGAAGTTTGACGGGTGTCAGTTTCAGCCTCATGAAGTATGCGAATACTCAAAAAATTTGACATACGGCGCGGTAGGGTTTCTAGAATAAAGCTTCCCACGTCCCCGGCGTCATCTGAAACGAAGAGACAAACCCAATGTGATATCCGTGCCTGATGGTCCGTACGACACGTGCTCACAAGTCTGTGCGTCGCTCTTTCACTCCGTCTGCTTTTATATCCAGGTACCGGCGATCAAACGTGGTTATGCACCATTGAGATGCCGTCAGAAATTCATAATCTCACCAGCATCTCAATACTATCCATACGACAACCATCCAAAATATATATTGGCTGACGGGAAGTCCCAGTGAGATGTCTAACACGAAGGCTTTGGGCAACTGCTGTACTAGCAAGTGGAGCCACATGCAATTATTCCAGCACTAGATACACGATTCATACCGATCTATTTACAAAAAATCGCTCAAAGCCTTCGAAACCCCCACCGCGTCTTCGAGAACATGCCAATGGCCGACACCTCCAAGAGCCTCGACCCCTACCAGCTTCGTCAAACGCTCTTTGTAGCCCTCACTGATTTGTGGCGGGGCGAGTCTGTCATCAGCACCTGTAATGATCAGAGTTTCTGCATCGACCTGATCGAGATCTGAGCCAACTGTCATTTCAGCCAAAGCCGTGCAGGCCTTAGCGTATCCTTCAGCAGACTGGGTGAGCAGAGACAAGCGCACAGCACTGAGAGCGAGGAGATTACTTGATTGCGTTGCCTGGGAAGTCTCCTCAGAGGCCACGGTATCGATCACAGCACCCATGCCCTGAGAACGGACCAAATTGGCCCGGGCATACAGTTCTTTGCTCACTACTTTGGGCAGCGGGTTCGGTGGCGGTCCAAAAAGAACTAGCTTCGAGACCAGGCCAGGGTTGTTTTGAGCATATTTCAGTGCCACGAGGCAGCCTAAAGATTGTGCGACAAGCGTCAGACCAGAAGTGATGCCATTATGCAAGCATATGGCCTGCAAGTCAGCTGCGAACGACTCGATGCTGAGTCGACTCGTGGGTGTTGTTGGCGAAAGACCGTGGCCTTCTAGATCGAACAGTATGCAGTCGTAGGCTTTGAGGCCCGTGAGTTCGATCAAAGGCCTCCAGTATTCCGTGCTTCCTCCTAAGCCATGGATGAAGATTGCAGGTGGACCGCTCTTCGTGCCCGACCGCTTCACGTGCAAATGCTTCTTGCCGAATAGCTCGAGTCCGTGTTGATTGGTGCTTGGTACGGGGTGCAGGGCCGACTTGTGGTAGCGCGCAGACGTGGTGTTTTGCGCGTTCAGGGGAGCGACACGATTTGACAGTCGACCGAGCCCAGAGACAGAAATCGTTACCTCATCGCCGGGCTTCAGGTATGTTGGCGGAGTACGACCAAGACCAACTCCGGCCGGCTGTGAGGTGCGTTTTTAGCATTCATTCACATTCATCCCACTGTGCCCTTGGAACACTTGTAGTCGTCACTTACTGTGCCTGTTGCCAGAACATCACCTGGCATGAGCGTCTGCCCCTCAGACATAGTCTTGAGAAGATAGGGAATGCTGAAGATCAAGTCCTCTGTTGTGGCATCTTGGCGCAACTCCCCATTCACATGAGTCTGTACCCTCAAGACTTTGTCTAACCTGTTAGCAGGAACAGCAATAGGTCCCTGATCAGGTCAGTATGGCAAGTTGAGATGAAATGGGCAGAGACTGTACATACCATCGGGCAAAAAGTGTCCGCCGACTTGCCAATGTAGAATTGCTTGTGATCTCGCTGGCGCTCTCTTGCGGTAAGGTCGTCGATGATCGTATACCCCCAAACGTAATCCATGGCTTCGTCCTCAGATATGCGGAATCCTTGCTTCCCGATGATCACGCCGATCTCGCCCTCATATTCGAGAGTCTGGGTGAATTCATGGTGCGGGAGGATATCATCTCCATCTGCAATAATGGAGGTATAGCGCTTGGTGAAGATGACAGGGTGGGTTGGCTGATCCTTTTTGTCCGAGCTGTCGAAGCCAGACTGGTTGAACTCTTTGGCATGCTCGGCGTAATTCTTTCCGACGCACAAGATATCTCGACCGCTGATCGGGGGGAGCAGTCGTATAGATGAGCGTGGAATAGGCTCACCGCTTGGGATGATGTTGTCATCGCCAACTTCGATTACCTGGTATAGGTTGTCGATATGGGTACCAGACTTGAATGCCAGCGGCTGTATAGTATCCGTGGCGACATCGAAGTGCCCGATACATTCATTGCCTCGCGGATCAACGAAAGCGCAATAGTTGGTCAAAGAGCTGATGTGTTCGCTGTCCGAAGCCACGATGACGGCGCTGTCACTTGTTGTAGAGTTCTTGACTAAGCCACCGCGACCGAGCGGCTCTCGGATGTGATTATCAAAACAAAAAAGGTTATAATCACTGTGCCTCAAAGCTGCATTAGTAAGTCAGCGCATATTACTGTAATGCCACCACTACTGCATTTGACTCCGAGCTGCGTTCGCCCTAAGTTTCCTTCAACGCGTTGGGCCCATCCACACAATTGCGTGATCACGCTTGGATCCTCCCCAATTTACAAAACCATGCTTGCACGTTTCTCTTATCTGGGACTAAGTTATCTGAACAGAGATGCTCACGGGTTTTTCCTCACGCGATCTCAACCTTATCAAATTACTGTACAATATCCTTTTAGTCGTGTGGGCACTGTGCTTTGATGCTTTACATAGACGTCGTTGCAAATAGCACAAAATCAAATACAATGCGGTACTGGCGTTGCGGGCCCACATCAAGCGCACTCTCAAGTATAACCGTTTGGCGATACAAATGCCTCATGTAGTCGGACCGGTACCTTCAAGCCCAAACAAGAAGCAGGTGTTCAAGTCTTTGACTCTGATTCTTCGCGTACAAAATGCGACTGGTGTCCCCATTTGCGAACAACTAAGGTAGCTTGTACTATCATACAAACTCCCGGATCGACAGGACTCCAGGTATTGAGACAAAGTAGAAGAAGAGTGCATGGTGTACCAGCAGGGAAAGAGATATGATACAGGCGGAAGGCACTGCGTATGCTATACTGCCGTTCTGGGCAAGAAGTATCTTTGTTTCAGTCACTAGCTTTTTCCTCATCGAAAACATCATACTCCCCCAAACCATTGCACGTTTGACGCATGTGGACTCAGGCTAAAACCTGGGATTATACCATATGCCTGAAGACAAAATTAGCATTTCTTGCTCAGCGGCGCACATGTAGCGTTCAGGACTTACGGAAGCGTCAATTTCCAACCAGTCCGACGTCTGCCAGTTCATGAATGGGTTCTTGATCTCCTGAGGGTTCGAGGTCTCGATATTCGTTTGAACGAGGCTGGGTGAAGAAAACGGCAACGAAACTGCTGGATTCATTGTCATCTGTGGCGTGCCCATCGGGATCTCCTGTGGCTCGATTTGTGGCATTTGGTGCATCTCTGGCATACTGTACGAATATTCTTTCAGAGACTCGCTCCGCAGCTCCTCAAGAATGATGCTGTAGCGTCGACTAGGGGAATTTGTAGCAGTGGCTTGGGCGAGGTATACTTGGCATTGTTCGGACAGCATCATGAGCTTTTGACGGTCCACGCCTTCAATCTCGATGCTGGGCTGCTGTGTGTTCCACACATACACCACGGTCAGAGCGCAGAAAGTAATGTAGTGTGTCCACCAAAATGCGTGGAATAGAGGGCCATCAGATGCAAAGGCATCGACTGTGCGTAGAGCATCCTGCGCAGCAGCTATGCATAGCTGGACACTTTGTTGACGGAAGACCTCAGTGCTGTCGCTTTCTGGTGTCGATCGGCGATTGGTGTGGCTCAACAGGAAAGGTCGATACAAGTGCATAACTGCATGGTCGTAAGCCATTCTTAGTGCGATACACTGCCTGCGGAAGCTTCTGACCAGGCTTGAAGGTTTGACCGTGCTTAGGAATGGAGGTAAAGACGATTGCCACGCGTCAAGCTCCTTTCCGAGACTTCTGGTAAGTTCGACGCGGCGGGCCTCGGAAAGCGGTGTAATCGGATACAAGCTGTGTGATATTCGTCCAACCGTGCGTGACAGCTTAACGTTCCATACGAATGCGTCCATGTGGCAATCCTCCGGTGTCTCGCTCGACATTCGTCCTGCTGGCGACATTTCCAGGTCGTTGACACAGTCTGGTAGTTCCTGGTCGATGTCGTCATCGTGGAAATGGCGAGGTCGACCCATGACAACGCCAAGATACCGGTCAAGAATGTAAGCGCTCCAGAACGTTCGTTTACGGCATTGTGAGTGAATATAGTCGGGTTGTGGGGTTGTTGTCCTCTTCCAGTCTCGCCTGTGCATTCCGAGCGCCGATATTATTTGCAGTAGACTCCCAAAGACGTACCACGCCTGGTTGGTCCTTGAGGTCATAAGCAAGTAGAAAGCCTGCAGCATTCGAGCCTGAGCTGATTCCAGATGTGCAACTCCTATCTCAGTCTCGGTAAAGCTGAGCGAGTGCCTAAAGAAAAAGTCGCTCTCCGATAGTGAGGAGACATCATCAGCGTAGCCTCGTGATTTCTGCCGGTGAAATGTTGCTATTGCAAAGATGCTGAGTAGTATAGACGCCTCTGCATGACCAAGCCCTTGCGATATGGGCAGTCCATTTGCAATATTATTGGTCGCTATATGATACCAGAGTTCTACTGTTGGTCTATGAAGTGGTTTGTACGTTGATATGCAAACATCAAAGTATAGTTCCATTAATTCTGTAGCGTTAGCGCCGCTGGGTAAATTAGCCAGAGGGTGCGTGTTGTAACCAGCATTAGATCCATCGCGAGTTGCACCCAGGAGAGGCTTGTCTCCCGCAGTGGTGAGTGGTTGATTCCATCGTTCAGGATTGCTGGCACTGCCGCCAGAAGTCTGACGTTTGAGGCGGTACTGTGCTCGTTGCAAGAATGATAGGCCACATGTAGGATCGATATATTGTCCATGAATGTCCGAGGACTCCGGTTCTGGTGAGCTTTGTTGATGTCGCAAGGGGAGCTTGTGCCTTTCAGTAGTCGCTGGCACTGCAGCAGGCCTAGGGTCAAGAGTGCTGTGGTCACCTGTGCTCGCCTCTGGGGTCGATGAAGGTGGTGTTGGTGGTCGGCCACGCAAGTACTGGCTGTCGTAGGAGCATTCTATGTTCTTCTCGGCGCAGGTAGTGCATGGCTTCATACCAGAGCATCGTGCCTTCTTTGCCTGTGTAGCCGCGTAAGCGAAATATCCGTATAGTAGCGACTGCTGAGCGGTAAAGGCGGCCATACCTTACAGGCGTCGCAAGCCCTAGTTGTTTTGGACGCCCGACGGCCTTGATTGCCCTCGGAAACGCGACGCCGTTTCCAGACCGGGGAAGTGTTGGGCAGCGTGGCAGTCGGCGCTGGACGAGTCGGAACGTCAGAGGTGGCGGCAGGACTGCCATCGTTCCACGGGCCGTACATTGCTTGGGATATGTCGCCTGACGTCCAGCAGAGGTCCGCAACGTAGTTCAGAGCCCGGAGGACGTACGTCTGCAGTTATGAAGACGGCGTTGGAATTCGCCCGGCGGCGATTCAGGCCATCATCCACGTGTGGCCAGGGTGATGTGATTTGATGCGGGGACCGAGAGCGCCCTGTCTCGCCTGTCGCTTTCGAAAGTCTATACCGCTGCATTGGTAAAAGTTAAAAGCCGTATCTGGGTCGAGATCTGCGGTGAAGGGCAGAGCTTACTGTAGATACCAAGGGCAAACAGACATGTGCGCGCCGAAGTGAGCCTTATACGCCACGAGCGAGGTAGCGCGAGCCTAGAGACTCTCGTCCTTGCGCTACGCACCACCCATGCTGTCGCTGAGCGAAGATGTTCTTGGGCGATGTACAACGTTGTAAGTTTTGGGTGACGTCCGTGTACTTCGTATACATCGTCCGCTCCTGTCTCCGTGGCTTAGAGGGTACCGCAGCGGGCGGTCAAGGTTCGACGTCCAAAATCCCTCACGCAGCTCACTGCCACCGCGAATGCCTCCCTTGATCCTCAGCAGAGCTGCGGCCAGGCCGTAATTCACATGCAAGCACAGCGGTGGCGCGCTCCAAGATCTCATCAATTAGAAAGCTTTCCACTGGTGCCGGCTCATAATCGGCTGAAGAAGGGCTGCGCCGGCTGAAGGAGCCGGCGGCGACTGTGCAACGAGGCGTGCTGACGGAGGATAGTTCTTGCGTACAACTGCACGTGCTGCTGGCTTGAAAACCCTGGCTGCTGGCACCATCGAATCTAGATGATACCGTTGACGACCGCGACCATGAGTGCCAAAGACGGTTTAGAAGGAAGACGCGTACATATCTCAACGGACGCAGTAGCATGCTAGGACCATCCAACGTGTTTTCAGGAAAGTCGCGCTTGCTTCTTGGGGTGTCGCACGTAGGCTCACGATAATCCACTTGTCCTCTCTAGCCTGCCGGTTAGACTGCAAAAGTTTGATGATTAATGTATGCTAACTGGGTTTCTCCGTCCTTCTGTGCTGCTTAGTGATTGGCCTTTTTAGTCGACTGTCACTGTATCTCAGAGCGGTTTAAAGTTCTCATAACTCCCTCAAAGGCTACCAGAGCCACGGCATTTGCTGGGAACGCCCTCAAGAAGCATGGGACGAATCCTCTCCAGTAGCCTCTCCATCCATTCTCCCTGTACACTGCGGTTGCGGCGTCTCTCCATCGGGGAAACTTTCGCTTGTCTAAATCATCGGTCATGATCCGCTGCTTGATGACATCTGACGGGTAGCTAGTAAGCCAAAAGATCTGGGCCGAAAGCCCTCCAGCCCAGAAGTTGATGGCTGGGGTGCTGAGAGTGGTGTGCTTCTGGAACGCCTGCGTGAACAGGTCGTAACTCCCCCACCAGAAGAAAAAGAACGTTCGGAACAACAATGTCGAGCCAAGGCCGTGCCAAATGCCGCCTATGCCATGTTGCCTGAAGATCTTGCCTGCGCAGTCGATTGGGCCGGTGTAAAGGCGCCCGTTCCTTGACCGAGAGTACTGCACTTGCAGGCGTGCCTTGATATGCTCGACTGGCGCAGCAATAAATGAGACCGTCCATCCAGCCATCACACCAGCCACGCCGTGTCCAACTACCGGCAGCTTTGCTTTCTCCTCTTCCCGTCCAGCCCACACCGAGGCTGGCTGGGCAGCACGTCTGGGCTGAACGATGTACTCATTGACCAAGCGGCGGTACTGCGTGAGGGATCCCAGCATCACGCTGTCCATACACATCCAGCCGACAAGCGGCGGAGTAGCACCTTTGTAGAGGCCATTGACGCCTTCTTTCCTGATGGTCTGGAGGAGGCAATCGAGCGGGCCCTTGAATTCTGCGTTCGTCTGGAGGCGGACCTTGATCGTGTCGAACGGGTGACTATCGCAGAAATTAGCCAAAACGCACACCTTGAATAAAATTGTAGCCAGCGCAAAGACACTCACCCGACACTCAGTTTTGCTACGCCAGAGAAAACACCAGCGACGAAGCCCTTGTACTGGCCGCCGTGAGCGGGACTTATGGCTTCCTTTCCGTCATTCTTGTTGATGCCGGAAGGCGTGGCTTCCTTCAACGACATGAGTCCCCAATGGTACCGCAACGAGCGACGATGATGTTCATTGAGAGAGTTACTTTGCGCGCGAGCTTTCCGCAGAGCGACAGGAAGACTCGCAACGGCGTCAAGTCTAATCACAGATCGACGCAGCCTCCGAGCAGTCGGCCAGATCTATGACATAATATAACCGACTGTCTCAAAATGGAAGATATGCTGATCATCACCAGACTCGCTCTCTGCAGCGCATGCATTGCTCTATCTGGGCTAATTTACGAATGCGAGAAACGGTGCAATGCAGCCACAGGGCTCTGGTGTATGGAAGTACCTTCGCATGCTGTATCACATTCACTCGTCGTCTGCTGCCGCAAGCATCTGCAGCACGTGCTATCGTTTCGTTTCGAGAGGCCGGCGATAATCGCGAGAGCGAGGCGGGGCGAGATCGGTGGGGAGCATCAAGAAGCACTGGCCTCGCCGGGCGTAGTTCAATTTATCAGAGAGCGAGCACGTGGAAGGTACCAGACGCTATCACGCGATGAAAAAGGCGAAAGCGCATCCCACACATTGGCGGCCATGTAGATAAAACACACCGTGACTCAACAGTAATAACACTACCGATCCTCCTGTCGCTTACCACTACCAGAAACAGGCACAGGCACAGGCACAATGGCTACCAACGACAGCATCAAGGCCGTGAACCCCAGTCCGGAGCGCGTTGTTGACTCGGCGAAAGTATGGACGACGCTGATCACAAACACCGACTACCTTTCTGGCCTGCTCACCCTGGACTACTCGCTTAAGCTGGTTGGCTCGAAGTACCCTCTCGTTGCCTTGTACACAGACTCGTTTCCCAAGGAAGGTCACGCAGCCCTCGACGCTCGCGGCATTCCCAAAAAGTCCATTCCCTACCTGCTGCCCAAGACAGCCAAGGACTTCAGCAATGACCCACGCTTCTATGACTGCTGGAGCAAGCTGACGCCCTTCAGCTTGATCGAGTATGAGCGGGTCGTCCAGTTGGACAGCGACATGCTGGTCTTGCAGAATATGGACGAGCTGATGGACATCCCACTCGATGAGGCCTCGGAGGCAGGCAAGGGCAAGAGAGTGTTCGCGGCAAGCCACGCTTGTGTTTGCAACCCTCTGAAGAAGCCGCACTACCCTCGCGACTGGGTCCCGGAGAACTGCGCGTTCACCTCCCAGCACGGAGAGCCAGAGAAGGCGCAAACCGAAGGCGCTGCATCCACTGCCGGCCTCGCAATGCCCAACGGTGGCTTGCAAGTCGTAGTACCCAGCGCTGAAGCCTACGATGCAATTTCAAGCGCACTTGGCTCCGAGGCAACGACATCATACGAGTTCAGCGATCAATCGCTGCTTGGCGACGTCTTCAACGGACGCTGGGTCGGCATTCCGTACATTTACAACGCACTCAAGACTCTCCGCTGGAAGGGCGTGCACGACGCCATCTGGAGGGATGACAAGGTGAAGAACGTGCACTATATCCTGAGTCCCAAGCCTTGGGATGAGAATGATGAGGACAAGAAGAAGGAGGGCCGCGACGGAAGCAATCAGTGGTGGTGGGACATCAACGACAAGAGACTGGCTGAGGAGAAGAAGAACGGCATTCAGGATGGATTCTGAGTTACGAATGATGCGAGCATGAGATTCTGGAGAACATTGGGCTTCAGGGCCAGTATATTGAGGCGAAAAAAGTTATGGTGTATGTGGATATGATTCAACGGTGGGTTGTAGTTATATCATGATAGATACGGCTTGCATGAAAAAGACGAATTTCTACTCGGCCAGACACAAGTGGACGTGCTTGTGGCTGTACAACAAAAGTTTTTCTCATCAGGATGCTTGGTTGGCGAGCTGTAGCACAAAAAATGACGATCGAGACTTTATGCTCGTGTTCTCGTCGTGACTTCTTGACAAGATCGACCTCAGGCGCTTGGTGAAGCAACTGCCAGAAGCCAGCACCGAGCTTGCAGATTGAATGCGCATGTATACTCGAGTCTCCTGTCGAAACAACAACCATACCGAACATCTCGCAACAACACCATATCAAAATCATGCACATCACTGCTATTGTATAGATTGCCACATTACGACCGTATCATCATCGACAACCGCCTTGAGTACGGAAAGGTGACTCGAGAACAACAACTCTCCTCGACAGTCACGCAAAGGGCGCAATCCGCTGCGATAATACTATCAGACAAGAAGAATTCCGTCCGGGGCTCGGATGCTATCGCATGGTCCAAGATGGCTGAATTGTCCTTCATGGATGAGGAAATCGACTGTCCCTCACCTGCCCCTACATCCTGCCCGAATCACGATCACGAGTCGCAATCATTGAACGCAAATCAACTGCGTACAGATTCCGGCTATCATAGGTTGCCAGCCTTCGTCAGCTCGCCAGCAGGTATCAAGGAGGTTCGCCGACCAAGGAGACATTACAACAAGGTCACTGGGGATACTTCGTACGGAACTTCAGCATCCGCGTACAATTTGGCGCCCAAGGTCGACAACAATCCGCAAACAGATAACAATTGTTCGGCCCCACGGTCTTTACCGGCCGAGCTCCCAGAGCCACCATCCATAACGGGACTCGCTCTTCGAAGTTTGCACCAGTTCAAGATTGGACTTCAGAGCTCGTTTGAATCCTTGAGCACGATTCCTTCGAAGACCACCTTACGGCGATGCTGGGGTGCTTTGAAAGAGACATTGGATGAGCTGGGAAACGTTTGGGATGAGCATGCTGGGAACAACGAACATAAGGAAGGGGTCGAATCCGGCGATGATTGTGTGCGCTCCGTGTCTGCACCAGTGACGCCAGTAAAGCAAAGTCCACGAGAGCCAACGACACCGAAAGCACGCCTACCGCCTGGATCTATGGGATCTCGCCCTAGCCACTACGACACCCTGACTCTCAGCCGCAACTCACGATCGTCTAAACGGAAGCCCAAGCCGAGACTGCGGTACAAAAACCCTACACCCACGCGGAAGCACGTTCGTGACATCGATCACACTTATTCAACGGAAGATGAGAGCAGTGACCCTCACTTACGATTGTTGAACCGGTTACTGTTCCCAGATCCCTCATGCCTGCCTCAAGATGATCTTTGCATCTTCATGTACAAGCAAGATAGCCGCACCGGATACTTCGACCTCCTGCCAGAGAACGCCAAGCCCGTCGCCGACCAAGACACGGAGGCAACATCTGTCGGCGCCGCAGAAACACTACCAGACAGGAGCCGTGAAAAGGCTGCCAATGCCTTAGATCCTTCATCAGGGCGCTCCGCGCGCCAATCTGTGGCATATCTAACGACGGACGAATGTCAGCATGGACTTCTCCGCTCCCAGCAAACATGTGAAACCTGCAATGAGATTGAATTGAACACGGCCCAGCCTCACATGGCTGAAAACTCCTCTGCTCCGCTACTTTCGGGAACCGATGTTGATTCAAGGGCCAGGCTTCTTGTGAGCGACAGTGAGGCCACAACGTCCAGTTCCACTCAAATGCCTGAGGACATGCGCCACAATGATCATCGTGTACCGACTCCAGACAATCTCCGAGACGATGTGAAGGAAATAATTTCTGGGCATGCCAATGGTAACAAAGCCGTTGATCGCAAAGGAATTCCTGCTTCGAAACCCAAATTGTCTGAACGCATCAAAGAAGCCTTGAGGCCTCAACATCCTGATCTCCTGCAATACAAGCCTGGACTGGCCAAGAGGAGTGAAGCTGATCCACTTGCCAGCTCCAACTTCCACATGTCTGACGATGGTACCATGCATCGAGTCGTCGAGCACCCGCCAACCCTTGATTCAGATCCCGGTTGCGGTGCTGGAATTCAGCTTACCAAGAAAGTGAAGACTGGGATACCCAAAGCAGAAGGCCGCGTGAACGAGTGGCTCGGCCGTATCGAGTCGGACGACGATGCGCCCGCTGATCTTTCGTCAAACGGCGCAAGCCCATCATCACCTGCTCCACCACGTCTGAAATTTGTACTTCCCAAGGTCCCCACGGCGGAAGTTACTCACCAGCCTCAAAAGGTCAAACGCCGCTCACGCGTTCCCGAATCTTGTGCTGTCCTCTTCGCAACAGTACCTCCAGAGCGTGATATCACCGATCTGTTCAGGACACCATTCGTTACATTTGAGCGAGAACTCAGAGAATTGTCACTTGGTTCACTGAATCCACCGTCTGGAGACAACTTGATGTCCGCGTTCGGAGTCTCCTATGACATCGGTGCAGCAAGTCACAATCATCACTCACTACTACCCATCTCACAGCAACAACCCGCAGGCCTCCAATCGAGGTCGGAAATCGCAAAAGCTGAAGAGGACTTGATGTCGTCGTTCGGCGTTCTCTGCATCGGTGCATCAACACAGCACGATGTTAATCACTCGACATCTCATGCGAGCGATATCATGAGTCAATCTGCTGCCATGGGATCTCTGTCAACGCTGTCACACACCGACAATCACACAAGAGCAATGAACGCAGAGGTCAACCGCACCCAGCACGATACTGCCCACATTACGAACACCTCCTGGTTCGAACTTGACGATGCAAAGAAAATGCCATGCTGCTGGAAACCATCAAACCCGCTTTCGCGTAATCACACCGAACACCGAGCGATACGTGTGTACAATTTGCACAACATGTTCCAAGCCGCCGCCTCTCAGACACCCCTACGCGTGATCGCTCAGTGGCTGAGCACGGATGAGTGGAATTACAGGATGCAGCGCCTTTTGAAGCACGCCTAGTTGACGTGGAACAATAATTGGCTGCCTCCTGTCTGCAAAACGCCGGCTCCGGATCTCGTCGATTGCTCAACGGAGGTGTACACTTTAATGAACATGAATTTCTTCAACCAGCGGTCCAGCATGAAGAAATCGTCTCACGTCAACGGCCTTGTGGATATCATGGCACACAACAGATCCCCCACCCTACGGGAACGATGGATCCGTACGTTGGTCCAGAATCGACTGCTGGCGTTTTTGCAACTCGCAGCGATACGTTGCACGGCGCTGAAGTTCGAGACTTGGATCCTGAATCACCCAGAGGTTGAGCTCCCGGAAGACCTGGAAGAGGAGGACCTATGCTGGGAATATGCTGGCTTCGATTATGATCTACCCGACATAGTCAAGGGACACCAGAGGCAAACCAACTCGAGGTCACCTGTACCCTCATATGAGTCAAAGTTGAGGGTAACCCGTGTTCGCAGCATGGGTCACGAGACAAATCAGCTCTTGCAGCAACGACAGTCGTTGCTTCCAAGCCCACGACATCTGCCTGCAGCTGACGATCCACCTTCACCTTCAAAGGCTCTGCTGGCAGCTCCCGTCCTTATGGGACCTCGAAGAGATCCTACTCCTGAGTTTCCTTCGAGGCTCAGAACCATGGTACAAGCGCAGCAAGACGAGAGACTGACAGAGATGCATGGTGATTTCGAGAAGTTCAGGATCACTGGGAAGCAGCCCGACAGGAAGAATACGGAGGAGAGGCCAGGAACCAAGCGCTATCGTGCTTCGGAATCATCTGGCTATCGACCTTACTCTGTATCATCCACGCAGACTAGCGGTCAAGCTGGAACAGGCCCTGTGTCCTTTGACCGGCTTAACTCGGATTTTCCTGCTGCAAAGCGACTTCGCAGCACAGAACTCTTTCCAGATCGCTACCAAGCCGGGGAAGCCACTTCAGCGCCCGGTGCAATTCGAACCAAAGCGCGTGACTCTGTTGGCGAAACCACAGATGTTCCAATTCGTGAGACGGCTGGCGAGAACACAGGCATTGCGATCCGTGACTTTGCGTATTCAGTAGACAGCACTGCCACCTCGCACGAAAGTCATGATCAAGCGAGGCCTTCTATCCAGTCTGAGCCAGAACCATCTTGTGTGCCATCGTCTCGCAGGTCTGCTGCTCGGTCAGACTCGAGCCTCTCCTCCGTCTCATCGACAGAGTCTAGTCGTGCGCGTAAGGCTCTTGCGCTCACACTCAGTGAAGACAAGAGGCGAGTGGAGCTGAACAGTGGGAAAAGCACCGCTAGTGTGGGCATGTCCAGCAATTCTCCGTCCTTGTTCCGGAGCTTCGTCAATGCCCTTTCGCCTTCAGGCAGCAAATCTTCTGCTGAGGATGAGACCAGGAAGCTTGACAAGAGTCCGACCAGGCGTGGAAGCCGCGCAGGCCGTGGGAGTGTCTCCGAGTCCAGCTTGGACGGAACAAGTGAAGGCGGAGGGTTGGTAAGATCATCGAGCAAGCGCTCTCGGGCAAACACTGTGCCTGCGTCGTCTTCGAAGCGACAACAAAAGCAACGCCAGACCGACGACGAGACTGCTCCAGCTGCGCTGCTTGAGGGCATAGGAATTTTGCCAGAGCCATCCGAATCCGAATTTGACGAGACATCAACAATTCCATCTTCGAAGGAAGGCACGACCGAGGGTGGTGAGGAGTTGCATAGCAACCCGGCTTCGAAATCTGTTTATTCCGCTGAGAGTGAGTCTCGCAAACCTCCCGTTTGAACGTACATACCTTGAACCTAAGAACACCTTTTTACTTTTACCAAACTTCTCTCTTTCACTTGCTTTCTCGCCTCCATTCACTTCGCACGTCACATCATTGTCCATGCCGCGCCAGCGCCACAACGCCGGCGCTGGACCACCACCAAAGTCTTCTCTCCCTCCACCTCCCAATCTAAGCAAGTGCGCACAGCTAATGTGGCGCATTCAAGATAACACCATGGAAGACAGCACGGAAACTCAACTGCGGCGCCAGCGTAGCAGCGATGCCGATTTCGACTCTGCACCACCGCCCACTCCAAGAATGCGCCAAAGCAAGCCGGCAGTCCTGCTTGCGCTGGAAGAGAGCGGAATACTCGATCAGATCTCAGCCAATGCACATATCGTCCCCGAGTCTGCAAATGAGTATCAACAGGTAGGTTCCCCAGATGAGAGAGCGCGCGAAAGTGGCCATCGTGGGAGACAAACACGGCGTCAGGAGTCACCGGCGAGCGCCAATCAGTCAGCGTCTTCTTCGTCCACGTCAAGTTCGGGCAAGCAAAGGGCCGAGTTGGTACCTGATTCACGCCGACGAAGCAGGTCGCAAGATGATAAGAAGATCTTCACGCGGACAGCCAGTGACAGAGAAATCTCGAAGGCGCGCGAACATGCAAAACGTACCCAAGAGGAAGACGGCGGCGTTTCGCTGAAACCATTGACACCATTGCAACCAGCGTCAATGCCACCAAGTAAGAAACCTACCATTGCCCGCAGGCGCAGCGCGAGCATAACCAAACTCAACCCCGAACAAATCAACCAACTATGCAGAGAAGAGTCCGAAACAATGACTGAGAATCCGGTCATTCGCGGGTATGCAAGGACATCCCACGAAGAGCTGTACGGGCCGTATGGCATGAGCGACATGATGAACGCTCCAATGATGCAGCGCTACCCAGATCCAAACCATGACATGGATGAGATCAGCCGGAGCCTTTACAACATGACTGTCCACGACCACGACTATCGCGTTGGCGGACCGCCTGGTCCTGTGGACGTTTACAACATTGATTGGGACACAGACGTCAGCGAGGTTCAAGGGCGTGCTGAGTTCGAGTATGCAAGAGAAGCAAAGTCGTTTGCTGCATACGCCATGTTCACTGACAGAGAGAATGAGATTGACATGATGCGCCGCATGCAGGCGCATGGCTATCTCAAAGAGGGCATTGATATCAAGTACGGATATCAGGAGATGGGACCGCGTGGATCGATCGCGTGGTTGACTTACGAGGGACAAAAAATTGGTGGGAGGATGAGGGAGGAGTATGAACGGGAGAAGGCTATCACAGGTAAGTTACTGGCATTCTGCTGCTGGCGATGGTGATGTGAGAGTGATGGGAGGGTTGATCCGCTCAATAACGTGGATGTTCGACATGGCTCGTGCACGCTAACGAGCGCATGCCCCACGCGCGCGCTGTTGCACCTGCAGTCCACCTTGACCTTCACATGCTGACTTCCTCCCGAATAGAAGCACGCAAACAAGCCCAGGTCGAAGAGGAATACTACAAAACATTTGAGCACCAGCAAGGCGACTCCGATCAGCGCCACGACAGCAAAGTCTCCTCGTTCCCACCTGATATTCCAACACCCGAGCCTTTCTCCTTCTCCGACAATTGCACGTGGCGCTCGGCCTCCCAGTTCAACGATTTGAACACGCTCATCGCTAGCATCGCAACTAAGCGCCGCGGTTCAGACGATTCTTTGAAAACTGCATACACTGCGGAGGATACCATTCCCGCATCGGCGTATCGCAGTCGTCCTGATCTTAGGCCCGACCTATCCCCAAGCGTCACTGCTTCCGCGCCGACAGACAACCCGTCGGACGAGGAAGACTTGATCTCAACTTTCACAGATTACTGAACAAACATGGCGAACCACCAAAACGCCGGCAATGCTGGCTTGTACAATGCGGCAGCGGGCGGTTTGAATGGCATGCCCTCTGCCGGTCACTACAGCGATATGCAAACACTCATGCAAAACATGGAAACATTGTCCGGATGGTTACAACAGAACAGAGAGGATTTCCTGAGCGTGCAGGATGGATTGGAACAAGTGGAAAGACGCAACGTAGGTCGCTCGCTTGAGGCATTGAATACTTGGCTTGCATTGCGGGCTGTAGCAGGGGAACAGGATAGTAACAACGTGCATAGGCTAGATACCCAACAGGCTTACCCTCAGTGCCTGCTATCAATGGAGAAAACCAAACACAACGTATGTCATCCGTATCCCTTTGTTTGGTTATGCGAGCAGCAGGTCCTGCGCGACCGTGAAACAAATTAGTGACAAGTACCTCACAGCACCTGTGGATCCTTCCGCACCCACCGTTACCTCATTACAACGCGCACTCGACGCAGCGAACAACCGCATCGCCGCCTACGAGAAATCCAACGAAGAGCACCAACGCCTGCAAGCCGTCTACGAAGACACCCTGACCGAAGCGACCGAGCGCATTCGCAACTACGTCTACCAACAGAACGACTACATCACATCAATCCACAAACACTACACACACCTCCTACAAGAAGCGCGCGGCGAGACCGTGCAAGCACAGCAAATTCACCAGGACTGGCAGCGCAGTCTGAGCAAATTGAACGAAGAGCTCAGGCGTGCAGTCCAAGCTCGCGAGGATGAGAAGAACCCTTTCACACGCAAAGTCTCGGCTCTGAAAGAGGAGAATAGAGTTCTGAGAGGTCTGGCAGGCTGGGAGCCGGCGGAAGAGGACAGCAGTGACGAAGAGGAGGAAGTCGAGATCGTCACTGCTGCGGAGAACAGAGGCAGAGGTATCAGAGACAGGGAGAGAGTCGTCGGAAATGCAATGGGCCAGCAATCTGGCAAGTGATCGCGGTGAGAAGCTTTGACTGAGCATATTGCAGCGGAGCAAGGGTTGGAGAGCATTACGGACTTCATCTGGATACCAAACAACCCCCGAGGAGTAGCATTATGAGATTGCCACACAAGTTAATGCAAGACTATCCTGAGAGACCAGGGTTTTACCGAGATGTCTCTCCTCATTTACTGAGCTCAAATTCCGCTCGAAGTCTGCTGGTGACTTGATCCGCTAACATATATTGTTTATGTGTTGGTGGATCATTGCTTTCTCTTGACTCTTAGTGTTCCTGTGTCCTACCCTGAGTTTCTGTCCAAGCCAACACAGCGAACCTGGTCTTGTTACAGTCAATATGAAGCGCCGTGAAGGAAACTTGGATCGATACGATAATTGACAGATCCCCAAGCGTGCAATGGCACATGGGTAACCTACAAATAAATACAGCTATGCGGGCTAGCCCGAGTCTACTCTTTCAAAAACCAATTTCCATGCCCAAAAGACAGTTCGCTTACATGTGCTCGTTAACCAATCATCAGCAGATATCCTTCATGCGGTACCATAAGATTCGTGACCGTGAGGCCTTTGCGTATTCTCAACATCTGCCTCCGGCATCAGAGTCTCCTGCGCATCCTCGGCTTCTTGCTCCAGCTTCTCGCGGTGCATCGTGTAACTCTTGCGCCCAACGTAGCCGACAAGCACAACACCAACGGCTAATGCCGAGCCCAAGAGGACGATGTTGACTGGGATAGGGTCGTTGTTGAAGACCTTGTGCGTAAGAGCGTCCAAGCCTGCTTGGAAGAAGTTGAGGATACCAGCGAGACAGATGACCAGGCCGTAGACCTTGCCGAAGGTTGCGAAGCCGAAAACTTTGGCGCTGTAATCGGAGACCGCGGTGTAGTATAGCGGTCGGTACACGACGAAGAGGCAGATGTTGGCGTAAGCGGCCCACATTTCGGGGATGACGCCGAGGACTCCAATAGTAGTCGCTATGCAAACCAGCAGGCCGAGGACAAAGGTTGTGCTGGTGTGGTCGAGGACAAGGCCAATGAAGGGGACCGAGATGACGCCTCCCAGAGGTAGAGCCACGTCAAAGAACTCGTTGATTTGCACGGCGCGAGCTGGCGAGTGGAGCATCTCGGTGTATTGGGTGCGGACGGTGGCAACGAAGTAGTTGATTCGCAGCATTTGAATCACTGTGAATGCTGCGATCAAGCAGAACCACGGTGTTGCAATTTGCTGAGCGGCGGTCTTTCCGTGCAAAGCTCCATAGACACCAGATCTGGCTGCCTTTTCCTCCTCGGCCTTTGCTTGGCTGGCACCATTCTTGGATCCCAGAAGAGCTGACTCGTCTGAGATTGGGTCGTTGCTCTGGCTGTTGTCTGAAACTTCGGCAGCGTTCGTGCGTCCAGATTGATTGTTGATCTCGCCAAGAGTCTTGTAGGATTGGCTCGGCATGATGAAAAGCTGAGCAAGCAAGATCAGAACCGGCACGATGAGGTATAGCAAGAAGAATTTCTTCGGCGTGAAGGAGCCATTTGTGCCTTGGTAGATCAAACGGAATCCCAAAAGGACCGCGCTGCTAGTATCGAAAGCGCCGGTCAAGAGGGCAAGGATCAAGCCGGAGTGCTTCGGGAAGGTGTTGCTCAGTTGGAACGACGGGATGAAGACGAAAGGTCCGCCGAGCGCAAGGAAGAGGTAGCCAGGGATGTATCCGTCGAATGGTAGATCGGTTGCGAAAGCCATGAGCAGTGCGCCGAGTGTCAGGAAGAAGACGCCCACCAGGCTTGCAATCCGAGGTCCGTATCTATCCAGAATAGTCCCGACAGGAAGAGCACACATGTTGGTGCTTACGGCAGCCACAGTGAACATGAGGTTCAACCTCAACTCTTGCTCATAGCATACCCAGACGCCGTCTCGTAGCTCATCCGGAGTGCATTTGTCTTTGTAAACACCCTGCTCGACGAGCACTGGCTTGAGAGCGGCATAACCGAAAACCACACCAGCAGCAAACAAGCAGTACAAGACTGCAACTGCTACCTGGACAATTCGCTTACTCTTGCTGACTTCAAAGCCTCCAAGAGGTTCTTCTTCATCAGCGATGACCGGTTCCCATCCTGCGCTGGGCTGGAAAGAGAGCTTTCGACGTTGAGATCCGGTCGGCGATTGACCTCTCCACTGATCAAAGGGCGCCGATTTCTGACTTGGTGATCCAGCTGGGGATTGATTTCTCGACCCGTTTCTCCATTGCTCGAAAGGCTCAAGATTCTTATTCGAAGAGGCGCGACGCTCGTATAGCGACATTGTTGATTTGATGTTCGGGTGCTGAGACAGGAAAAGTTTTAGGTTTCGCCCCGCTTTGAGGATGGTTCAAGTTGGGCTGTTCTTCGCTGCCAGCCACTTTTGCCGATTCTGTTGGCCTGAGGATGGAGACTAGTGCTGCACTGACGGATCACGCGGTCTGAAGAACAGGTCACGATTACACGATGCCAGCGCAATGGGCGTGTTACTTTTATACAGCAGAGACCAATTCGCACAAAGCCTTTGCGGTCCCAACAAGATGTGCGATAAGAGTTATGGGAAGGTGGACTGATAAGGTGTCCGAGCTTAACCGTAGGCTGGTGTCAAAGACGCCGTTGCACAGTGGCCTGGGCTCTTCAGATAGCTGGACTTTGGTGAAGCTCTCGGAATGTTGAAGCAAAGGTTCAAGCCAGGCTTGTTCGACTAATCTGTATGTACAGCAGATGCTGATTCGATGACAGCTCCACGGCCATATTCAAATTTGCACACGGCATAGGTATTTTTTGAGTGTCAACAGCGTGCAAAGGCGGGATGGTAGGGTGTCTGTCAATTCGATCGAGTAATGGACTGCGGCGCGGTAGAACAAATCGCGAGATAGGGCTTACTAGTGCGTTCATCCCAAGGATGTCACAGATCAATATACGCTTCTTTGACCAGTAATGAGTTTCTGAGCATATGCTGGTCAAGGTAACATCATCTTGGAATATCGGTATCGTCATTACGAGAGCAAAAAGAACGATAGCCTGAAGCCGGGCTCGAACCGACAACCTTTGGCGATCTCCTGAAGCACCTAGATGCATCCGAAAACCAATGCGCGGTTGGGGTGTTAGTTTTGGAGTTTGAAATGTGAAATTGGAGTAAGAGTGAGGTGTACGAACCTGCCATTGCGCCATCCAGGCTTCACTTGACAGCATTCAATCATCAAAATTTATATACTCTGAGCCACAAGCAGCTAGATCATGGTCAAAGGTTATCGGTTCGAGCCTAGCCTCGTACTTCAAGCTCGACTAGGACAACAATTTTTGCGTCCTTGAAAAAGACACAAAAGAAGAGGCCCTCAGAATTGGACAGCGATCATAGGTAGGAGAGATTCAGAAACAAAGCCTCAGAAATGGAAAATAATTTCAGCTAATGCACTTCTCAAAAAAGTCCCGAAAAAAAGCCCTAGGGCGGAACTTAGTCCTAGCTCGGAGCCTTGGACAAGGAAAGAGCAGATAGGCTTCATCAAGTACTCCAGGATAGCAAAACGCTTCAAGGACGAGAACAAATCCAAGCGAAGACATCATTTTGGAATTAGGAATGCCTATTCAAACAGCCTCAGAGATAGGAGGAAATCCGAGGTAGGACTTTTTCTTCTCTTAGAAGAGCTTCGAAGACAACTCTCCTGGCTAACTGCTTCTTCATCAGATTCGCAAAGATTTTTGAGGGCCTTCAATGCTATATGGACACAGCATTCAATCCTCAAATATAGCCTATAATAGGCAAACTGTCCTTGAGCTTCACGCTGAGATAGACGAAGAGTTTTTTTGCGTCTATCATTTCGTTTCCCTGTTATCTCATACTTCTTCACCACAGTATCGCGAAGTCACTCAACCTTCGAAGGACTTCTAGGCTTCGAAGAGCTATCATATGATGCATTGGCTCTGATATGAATGATCGTAGCAATTGATCGTTTGTTGGTAGCGATATCGACTTTGTACTCGAGCGACGTAATTCAATCTTTTGGAGTTGTTAACAGTGTCACGGCTTTGTTAAGCCTTCAAGTAGCACACAGCACTTATGCTCAAGTTGTGTGCAACTCAAGCACTAGCGCTTTATTGACATCTCTCTGCTAACATTATCGGCTTTGGGCGATTCCAGGAGTATGCTAGCCGTTGAGATAACACTCACGTTGCCTCTGTATCTCGGAATTTAGAGTGCTAGTGCTATCTGCCTTGAAGACATGATGACCTTGCCGTTGCCAATACACAGACTTGAGCGCAAGAACTGTACACCTCAGTCGGCAGCCAGCGAAGCGCAAATGCCGGGCGTGATTCGTGGTTACCAGGTGTGAAATAGGCATGATTCGGGCAGGAGTTATGGCCGTCGCTTCCCGAAATTGATCGGCAGAGCATTCTTCCACAACACCTCGACTGTCTACTATAGAGGGACGTTCACTGCATCAACACCACAGACCAACAACTGCACAGCATGCTCATTCCCAAGTGTGCGAAGGGCACGCCTCGTATGTATATATGACGAAGCCTGATGGCGCCGCGCGCCGGGCGGTAATTCAGGAACGATGATATTCAGGAGTAGACGAGCCCTGGGTGGATCTGTAGATCCCTGTACCCGCATGCTGTCGCTGGTTCCTTGCAGCCATTGGTACCTCGCCGCTAGCGCTTTCAACGGTCGGCCGCCGTCGCAACAAGCGTCGAGATTTGCTGGTTCCTGGTGACGACGCTGGACATCAACTTGGTCTTTTAATAGTCCGCAAGCGGATGCGGCGGCAGAAGGAAACATGGTCATGAGGTTGACAGCTGGTCACAGGCTCGTATTGCACCGCGCTGTCCACTTTTCCGACCAGCGCTCACAATATGGCAATGCTTATCGCGCATCGACATGCTCTTTCGAAGTCGAGATGCAGCGCGTTCGAGGTGAATTTAACCTGTAACGCTGGCGTAAGGCCTCCCCCAGGTGGTGCTGCGCCCTCAGAAAGCTTGACCTTTTCGACATTGCCGCTAAATTACCGCCGCGACCGCGTGGCGGTGCTCAGTGTGTGCACTATATGGCCCGTTCACAAGTGTCGGCGCCCGATGCGGCGTAGGCGATGAGGCCTGGTTTCCGTGAGGCCCACTCAAGTTTCTAAAGAAGGATCCTTCAATTGCCCGCAGGCCAATCGGACGGCGGGCTGCGAAGGGCTACCCAGCAAAAACCGTTGGCAGTCAAGACTCCGCAGTTGTGGCAGGCGCTCCAACTCTTGGTTCAAGAAGCGTTGTAACCTCCGTTTTCAGTTGCTACTTTCTTCACCCACCACTCATTACCTTCTCTTATTTGCTCAGTGTCTCTTTCTTCAGACGACACTTCATATCCATCATGCATTTCGCTTCTTCTGTGGCCGCTTTGGCCGCCGTCTCTGGCCTTGCTCTCGCTCAGTCTCCTCCCATTTCCAACTACAACGCCGACCAGATCGCCAATGGCGACGCCTGGAGGGATGTCAAGAGGATCGCCGACGACCGTATGCGCCAGAACGTGAACGGCCGCAACGCAGCTTGCAACTACGACAATGCCCAGGTTCGCAAGGAGTTCACCAAGATGTCCAACGAAGACCGCAAGTCATTCACCGACGCTGTCACCTGCTTGCACCACATCCCATACCAACGTATGCGTCCGGACCAGAAGGAGCAGTACCCTGGTGTCTTCACTCGTTACGATGAGTATGTCGCCACCCATATCAACTACACCACTCAGATCCACATGACCGCGGACTTCCTGGCGTGGCACCGCTTCTTCACCCACTCTTTCGAGCAGGATCTGAAGAACCTCTGTGGCTACACTGGTGTTATGCCTTACTGGGACTGGGCTGCCAGCGCTGGCAACATCCAGAATGCTGAGATCTTCAACGGCAACGAATTCTCCATGGGTGGCAATGGCGAGTACATCGCCAACAGGCCTGACACCTACCTCTATGCCATGAACATCAACCTCAAGGCTGGTACTGGCGGTGGCTGTGTGCAGAGCGGCCCCTTCAGCGACTTCGTTACCAACCTTGGACCCGTCAGCTCGCCTTTCGAGAATGTCAAGGGCCACTTCGACCACAACCGTCGTTGCCTTACCCGTGACTTCAACAACGACATCAGCAACCAGTTCAACACCTACCAGCAGGTCACCGAGCTTGTTCTTAACATGATCTACATCGAGGACTTCCAGGAGCTCATGCAGGGCTACGGCAACCACAACAACGCCATGGGTGTTCACGGTGGCGGACACTGGATGGGTGGTGGTCCTTCCCAGCTTGAGGACTTCCACTCCTCTCCCAACGACCCCATCTTCTTCCTTCACCACGCCATGATCGACCAGATCTGGACTGTCTGGCAGAACATTGACATCTGGGGACGCCAGAACATCATCAGCGGCACCTCCACCCTCGCCAACGACCCTCCTAGTGATCCCATGCAGCTCTCCGATAAGATCCCCTTCGGCTTCGTCGCCGACGACCAGACCTTCGGTGACATCATGGACACCTTCGGCGGTCCCTACTGCTACCGTTACGAGTAAACCAATGCTCGCAACTAAAAAAAAGCACATCATTCATTTCGTATTCCTTGCATAGCATGGAGGCGTTTTCTACGCATTTCTCCCTTTTCATGGACGAGACCTCATCCGCATCAGGCTCGCCTCAATCTTAACGAATCTACCATTATACACTTTTTTATTTCCTTCGGTCTACATATCAAGGGCCTGGGAGACAAGCTGAGTGTGGCGGTTCCCAGGACAGCATTGGCATATCTGCATTCCCATCGGGATGGGATTCATGGCCAGCATCGTGTATAGATACAGAAAATTAACGGGTCCATATACACGCATAATCTTTAATGACAAATGATCTGAGGAACAACGACCCATTTTCTTCCAGAGTGTCATGTGTTGTCACGGTTGCTTCTCAACGTAAAATGTTCTTGCTATGTCCACATTGACGCCTCACGGTGTTTCGCGGCTATGTAACCTTCTACTGCTGTATCGTGCTCACCTTTCGCCCGTGTTGTACTCTCCGATGTGACGATGTACACGACTAGTGCGATTGTCTCGGTAGTAGCACGCGCGGTGAAGGCGGGCTCCGACCGTTCTTCGCCAAGTTGCAGGAAAAAGCAGTAGCACATATATCCTATAATCTATTGTATGCCTCTATCCACGACCTATATAGGGTCATGAGTCTAGACCTTGCATTGCTTCATACTGTTACCATACAACATCGTACCAGGATTGTGCCCTCACCCTGAGCCGTTCCGACCGTTGGTCTCCAGACCCTCCCGTTGACACACTTGCCACAAGCTATGATCTGAGACATCTGCCCGTCCTCCGTGCTGTCTCGGGGCTACGGAGTGCACTGAGACACATCACACGACGATACGCCACCAATCCCCACATGGGTATGTGGCTCCTTCCGTTCCTGTCTTGAACGGGCTCGACAGGATCTGACAACCTCCGCATCATCCATTTGCATCAGCCTGGAACATCACTATGCCCTATCGGGCACGGCGTGACATCCGGTGTTCAACGTCTTGTTGTGCCGTAGAAGATGTTGAGCACCAGACTTTGGTTCGCAGAGCCGGAAGTGTAGTTGTGCGCAAGATGCAAGCAGAGCCCTTCATCTAAGGTTGAACTCAAAGACCCTCCTTTGCCAGCATGTCTAAAAAAGAAGGGTAAGTAAGGGTCGACTACGCATCATGAACTCTTTGGTGAGGTGATCATACCCGTGATGTGGAGATAGAATGCAATGGCATTGAATGTGCGCGGTGTGCCGGTCAACGACCACAGATACCACCTGTATACACAGACTGGGTCAGCGATACGATCACAATCACTCTTACCTGTCGGTTCATCTCAAAAGCTGCAAGGAAACATACTGTGGACATGTTAGCGTGTGTCTTGGGAGCGTTTGCAGGACATCCTACCCTCAAGCGATTTGTCCAGTTGATGAGATCCAAATGGCTGACGTTATCGAGCGTGCCTTGATACTTGCCCCACTGCGATGACTGCACACTGACAAGGCCATCATTGGGACCTTCGGCAGCCTTGACAATACGACCTGATGTACGGAAAACCGACGTCAGGTGCGGGTTGAGTTGAGCGCCGTAGCTGAAGTAGCGCACGTCTGGGCTGTCCGGCGTGCGAGGGTTGAAAGACTCTGTCATGTATTTCTGCGTCAATTGCTCGAAGGCACCTGTCTCAAATCCGAAGAACTCAAGAGCCTTGTACAGCTTCGGTATGTTCGTTGGGCCGATTTGCTGGAAGAGGTAGTCGGCGAAAGCTGAACCATGATGTGGTGTTGCGATCGTTGTCAACGAGAGTACCTCCACACCCTTTGGTTTGAGCTCAGATATCATGTAGCGAGAATCCAAGCCACTGGAAGGTGTTAGTTTAACATCGTATGCTGTGGCTACAGAAAGTGCAGATTTACCCCTGTGGGAAAGTCAGCATAAATCAATTGGGTTCGTGGTAACAGGACTGACCATGCTGTGTCTGTTTTGACATGTCAGTAAAAGATATCTCTGCGATGAGCACGATAGAACTTACGCGATAATATTGACGGCCTTTCCCTGGGCCTTTTGCGCGATGCTCTCACCAAGTTTCTCGGCCCTTCGCTCAATGGATCCAGATGGTGGGACGGTTGCAGTAATAACTTCGACATCTTTTGCTGCGAGTGCCTCGGTGATTCCACGCCAGTAATGAATGCCAGGTAGCATCTGAGTCGGAACTATGCGTAGTTCATCAAAACCAAGTAGACCATGAGCGAGTATTATCGGGTTCTTCGGTGTCTGGTATTGGTCGCGAATAGCCGCGAACTCGTTCTGCAATACTGTGCCGATCTCCTTTAGACGCGGATCCTGGTGGCGCGCTGAAGGTGCATGGAAACTTCTTGGGCAATTATTACGAAGCAGAACTCCAGAAGCATTACGCCGGCAAGATGCAACGCGACGAACAAGAAGCATTTTGATGATTGTGTGTGAGTAGAAGATTGTTGGGCGTGTCACGGGAACATCAACACGATGACCGCATACAGGCTAGCGCGAACGCTGGACACGGGATGAGATGTCATTCTTGAGGGCGAAGAAAAGCAAGCATATCTGACGTGACGAGATATGTAATTAACGTCAAATATGCTCTATCTCATATTCCATCTCGCAATGCAATGAACATAATCAAAGGGTAGACGCCCGTCCGCAAAGGTAGGTTCTGATTGGACCCGACCTGATATGTCGTATATGAATTGTATACAGTTTCAAAAGGTATCAACGCTTGCTTCAAATGCCATCCCTGTTACGAGGCCTGCTATCTATACGGTCGGCTGTTCTGTGCGGGTAGGAACCTCGGGGTTGACGGTGACCACCGCCTTCAGGAGATCGTCAACGACCTGCTTCCTGTTAGTTGCACGTCCACCTGATCATAGGCAGAGCAGGATGCCTCACCTTAGGTCCAGTCTTGTCACCGATCTGCTTGATCTCCTCGAGCTGCTTGTCGGTAGCCTTCTGTGCGTCCTCCTCGGCCTTCTTGTTGCCGCTGGTGTGCTGTTCGCTGTCAGTTGTTGTCCAAAGCTCAATACTCTCCGCCATCTTTCTCCGCTGTAGGAGCCAAGCCATGAAAGCGTGTACAGCAAGATATATACTCTGCGGTGCGACTCACCTCGGTCTCGAAAGTCTTGAACTCAGACTCCTTCTGTGATCTGTAGTCCTCGATCTCCTTCTGAGCCTCTGACTTGGCGTCCTTCACGCGCTTGGTGCGGTCTGAGTAGCATTAGACCCGATCTGTTGCAATGTGGCCATTATGTGGCACAAGTGGGTGTCCTGAGCGAGTTACTTACACTCTCTGGCTATAGATAGGTCAGCGGTATGTTCGATATGTGGACAATCTGCCAGTCCTCGAAAGCGGGAGGGTCTTGTCTGGACCACAATCACAGCTTCCGAGCTCCTGACAGTACCCATCAGCTTTTGAGAGACATACCCTTCTGTACGATCTTCTGCGCCTCGCGCTCTGCCTGTTATCGGATATCAGCCCCGTGCTCTTGCCATATCCTTGTGCTTGTCCTATGGTGGCCCGAATATCCTTATTTCCCTGAGAGAGACTCCGTTCGTATATGTGGAAGTCGCCGCGTGGCATGTGGTCGCACGGATGGTCGGGCTATAGCTTGGATTGAACGTACATCGAGCAGTGTCTGGATACCAGCGGAGTTCTGTGCGGCCTGTTCTAATCATTAGCTAAGCCCATGCGAGTCGACATTGCCCTCACTTACCATTTTGACGAATTACTGTGGGATAGGGTAGGGTTGAGTATAGAACGAGTGTTTGGCGACGACCTTCAGTGAACTAGGCCCAGGTGGAGCTGTAGCATGTCGCAGCGCAGCAAGCAGCAGCAGCACCCGGGCGTCATCGGCGGCCCGCGCTTGGAAACCCGAGAGCGAGCCTCCAAATAATAACGAGGCGAGCGAAGTGTTCACTTGCGACTATTACGTTTCACGAGTGCTAAAGACGACTTCGAAATCACTATGTCTACCAAAGCGAAGGCAACGCTCGCCAGTACCGTCTTGGGTACGATTGGCATTGTTTACTTCGTTCACTACCAGCAGGTGGCCGACAAAGCCGTAAGTCAACATCTTTACTATTCCTTGAAGAGTTCCGCACTGACGCTCGACAACAGACAATGCATCAGGGTGTGATCCGCGATATGGAGCAACAACGCATTAAGCGCGAACGACAAGTCGATTTCGAAATGCAGCGCCAACTCGAGGAGGAATATCGCAAGGTTCAAACTGTATCGGACAGCACAGACAAATGAGGCTTGGAAGAAAACAATACCCACGAGAACATGGACGGAGTGGAAGAGCGCTTATGCGCACATTCTCCGGCATGCAGCCGCCTTGTCTTGCCTTCGAAGGCTACCAGGCTAGTTGGCGTCCAGCAGCTGCGCATCCAGAGGCAGCCAATGCCCAAATTGATCTGAACGGCACTCAACACCGGATTGAATGAGAGCACTGGACGATGGGGACAAACAATTCGAATTGTACAAAAGAACCATGCGTGACTTCACGCGCGCAGCAGCAATGCAAAAACAGACTGGCATAGTGACGGGGCCAGATATACCCCAGAAGAGGCATGTATAATAGCTAGGCAGCCATGGAAGAGACCGGAGATTCATTGTAAGATACTCGCATACATATGTATATTAGAAGATTTGTTCAGTTATATGGGAATACAGTAGTTCATAATCATGGCAGTCTGCAAGACATCCATCCTTACTCCTGCTTGTCGGCAGCGAACTGCTTCAGCTCATCAAGCGAGACCTTGTTCAAGGCCTTCTCGTTCGTAGCGTTCAAAAAGATCTTGGGTACGATCTGCTGGCCTTGCGGGTGGTTCTTGTGTGCATCAAAGGCTTCTCTCCATCTGCATAGGTACGGTCAGCTCATGCTTTCCCATCTGCGGTCTCAAGATATATCGGCAGTCTGATTTACCTGGAAACACAAAGACACCACTTGCAGCCTCCCTTCATGCCGGGAATGGGACGAAGGTCGTTGCCCTGCTTAGCGCTGAAGTCCAAGAACTCTTCGGTGACCTCTGCTGCTACAGCATGGTTACCGTAGTCAGAGGCAGGCACTTCGCAGTAGCCATTGCGAAGGAAGCCTGTCATGGGCTGGGTAGAGTGCAGCGCTAGCGGCTGCTTGAAGACGTTCAGGCTCTTGCTCATGGTGGCGGCGGAGTTGTGATGATGATGAAGAGGTTGTTGTTGTTGGGCGGCGAAGGTGAGTGCAAGAAAGCTGAGGCAGAGTGTCAAGATTGCGACAATGTACATTAGTTGTGTTTGAGTTGCGGAAGAGACGATAGCTTGTGCTGACGAGAATATATCGAGTTCACCTTGTTGAGTCCCATGTCATCAATGGTCATTGGAGGTTGTGCTTGCTCCTCCCCATGACGCAAGAGACTTGCGTGGGGTGCCATCAGCACGAGCGCCGGATGGATTCATTCAGGTGCAACCGTCAACAGAAGTCAATTGATTCGAATCACCTTCCCATCACATAAACCCATTATCGTACTCTTCTGACGTTGAATTTACTGCAGCTACGAAGACATCAAGTCACAGAAACTATAGAGGACACAAGGCTACGATATTAATGATTGATCTACTATCATACGTAGCGTCGCAAGACACTCGAACTACGATGCGGCAGTTGGTTTCGGACGCAAGTAGCAACAACCCATTCAAAGACCTTCGGAAGCTGGTGGGCCATGATAAGCTATTGCGTTGTCAGCGATCCGCATATGCCATAGTGAGAGCTACGATACTTACATTTCCTTGAATGAACCACATACCAGACTGCCGCGATCGCGCCGAACCCAACCAGCACGACACTTGCATAGTTCATGGTGATCGAGGTCACAGGCAACGCTGTCGGCATGCTGAAAAGTACCATTTCGAAAGCGATCCACAACAGCGCTATCGCATTAACGATGGGCCCAACAATGCGGCCAAGATTCCATTTTGCTTTCAAAACTTGATCGCGCTTGTTGAGCAGGCTGATAGCGATTGGAATGGCATATGCCAGAGCCAAGGCTTGCACACCCACCGAAACGAAAGCTGTAAAGGCACTGGTGCTGCCGAGGTTGATTAATCCCAGGAGCATCTGTACAATTGTAACCAAGCCCAACGCATTGACTGGGACACCCAGCGTGGGATTTACTTTGGCCCTGTAGCTATCATTAGTATACTGCGTGGGTCACTGAGAGTTGTGACGCCGATCGACAAACTGCAAGGAAGTTAGCTTCGTGTACCTCATCCACCGTTGCCTACAACTCACCCAAATTGAAGCACCAGGAATTGCGTTGTCTCTAGCTAGCGCCCAAGTACATCGAGAGGCGGCGACCGTAATCGATATGCTGCAGCCTAGCGTAAGAACCAGAACCAAAAACATTAACCCCAGAGCACCACCAGGCGCTCCCATGACGACTCTGAAGATATAAGGCAAGGCTTGCGCTCCTGGAGCTGTGATCACATCTGCAAGCGGCGGCATGGTGACACAGATTGGAATGATAAAGAATAGACCAGCAATACCTCCGACAGGCACGCAGAGACTGATCGCATTCGGGACCTTGACGGACGCATCATGACACTCCTCTGCCATGCTAGAGATCATTCCGATGGCTGAGAAGCAGTACGCCGCTGGCAGAAGGCCGATGAAGAAGGTGAAGCTACCCCAGCCGGCGAAGGAGGTATCGTAATTGCCCAGTGCGTAGCTCGGCGAGTGTCGACCTGCGCTTGCTGTTACTGATAGGGCGATCATGATTATGAGGATAGACACAGCAGTCCAGGCTGCAACTGCAGTGTCGACCATCGGTAGCCATTTATTGCAGGTTGCGCATATGACATATGTCACCAGGCAACAAGCATAGAAGATCAGTAGCAATTGCCAGGCCGATAGGAGGTAGTCAGGATGGTACATCGCTATTGTGCTTGGTTGAGTCAGCATGAGTACAGTTCCTCAACATAAACATGTATATGTTTCCAAAGCTCTTCATGCGGGTGCACTGGGGTTGGCATCGGCCTGCAAATTTCTGCTATTAAGATTACCATGATCAATGGGAACATCCCGGCAGTGCTTGTGCCGCTCCCATCAAGCACAGGTGTTCATGCCAACGTTTAGTAGTGAGATGTCATGCACCGACTTGCGAGCATCGGCTCCATCAATCGAAGAGGAATATCGAAACCACTCACCCTCCTATCAGCGACGCCATCCCGAAGTTTACTGAAAGAGTGATTGTCCAATTGCCGATAAGCCAGATCCAGCCTATCATTGTTGAGATGAGAATCAGCAGGGGTTTTCGCAGGTGAGCCCGTTTGATTCCTTGTTCTTACCAGTGATGTACGCGAGTGGGACCTTCCCTTTTTGCGCCAACTCTATCCACCGCGTCAGCAAACATGACCTCCGCTGTCCGACATGTAGAGAACATACGGAAACTCCAGTAGCTTGGGCCGCCAGAGGTTGGGTATCGTGATGCAAGCTCGCCCAGCGAAAGCGCAATGCACTCGTCGAGTAGCAGGACGACTATCCATCCAAGGAACATACTGAGCTGACCACCACCATAGATCGCAGAGATTAATGGTGATCCTTCTCCATATGGAACGGCAGCAATAGCGAGTGATTGAAATAGCAGTGTCCATAGACTGCGGTTGCGAGTAAGTTCTTCTTTGTATCCCAACACAGCTAGAGTTTCGCCTTCTTGTAGACTGGCCTTCCGCTCCAGATCGTCCGGGCTCTCCGCCCCAAGCTTCTCGTGAACGATCTTCTCATCGAACGACATGGTGTGCGGTACGCCTTCGTTTGTGATCGAATTGCTGTGTTACCAGTGATAAGGTGAGGGGTTTATTATGGTCGATTCTCAGCTGGTCGCCAGATTACAGAGGAGCAAGAGTGCAGTGCGGCACAACATGTACATGTACTTGACCACAAGCTCACCTTGTGATAACAAGCAATCACTTCGTCTCCTCAAATTGCCCTGACCTACTCACAGCTCTCCAGCCATGGCCAGATTAACATCCTAGTCGGGAGTGGTGCTGATAATGATAAACGCCTATCAGCGAGTCAACAGGTGACTTGCCGCGTGTTTCGATCGAAGCTTGCCGCATAATGCTGCTGCTTCCGGTACCGAGGAGCATCGGGGGAAGATAAGAGGAGTTGGTCCCTCGCAGAAGGATTGGGCGAAGCTTGTTGCAGGTGCATTAGCACGCGTTGGAGTACTCGGAATGGCCTAGCTGGACACGGGCTCGGCTCGGTCCATGAGCGGGGGAGTGAAGTATTATCGCTGCTTCATCAACGCCTGCGTATATGTTGTCTGTTCGTCGATTGGCATACTTTGGTACCAGCAAGGCTAAAGGAATCTGTTGGACATTTTTCAACATAAATATCGTGCACATATAGTTTAGATTGGCAACTTTCGACTGACTGCTATTACCTTGTACATGCTCACTCGACTCCGAGGATGCTCCCCGGCTTTAACTTGTCGTGACAAATGTATGATTTCGAAAGCTGTGCGGTGAAGGTCGAGTGGTCAGCAGAGTTGCCTATTTGGACGCTACAGGTTGATGCCATATAACTTCCGCACGCAGCCTTGGAGCAACACTAAAAGCCCCTGCTTAAACAGACCGATGGCGGCAGGTTATCAGCAGGAGCAGAACAATTGTACGGCTTTCTACCTTTATTGTTATCCAAACCAAGTGTGATACAATGTCAAGAGTCTTGATCGAGTAGGCACATGCGACAAATTAACCTTGCATGCTAGGCAAAACGGCAACACGTTTGCGAGCTCCGCTGTGAAGCGAGATAGCGCTTCCACTTCCAGGACGGACCCATGATCCCCATCAAAGACGCCCAAAATAGCAAGTTGCGCGTCCTCATACACGACCATATTCAAGAATGGTAATTTGTACGACCATGTTTTCGAGACAATATGTATCGGGTGCAACTGGTTCCCAGAAGTAAAGGACGTTACAGCTGTGTGACGTACAGCCGATGTTGCTGCGTATTGTGCGCTGTCGTTCTCCCACAGGTCGGCCAGCAACCTGGGAGCCCTAGGATCATATCCTGTTGATACGCACATGCGCTTTCAATCTTCCATGACTGTCTGCCAGCATCCTGAAAACCGGTGGGATTGGTCACGATTGGCTGGAGGGAGTGGCCGCGTGTCGCTTCCAAATGTGCAAACCCACCAACGTTCGCCAGCTTTGCTGCTTCATTGCTTCAAGACATGCGGCCCGCGGGCACTTCGACGCCTATGGCCTTGAGCATTATAATCAGCTCCGCCTTCTCCCCATCTTTCCGCATTCTTTTTGCCCTGCGCCGCATCTCGTACGAGGTCTTGAAGTCCGGGTTTGGGCCAGAGTACACCCAATTTGCTTGGGGACGATATGGATCCGCGCGGAGATGCAACCACCTCCTCAGGCTGGCCGAATTCTTCATCGAGTTGCACGGCTCTCCCTTCTCCGCATGCGGTGTTGTTGTCGTGCATAGCCGAATCTGAAGCTTGGTGTTCTTGCGTAGATTCGCTTCTTGGTCGGGAGGCATCCGCGCCATGAAGGCAAGTAGCCCGTCGAAGTTGAAGTCGGTTATGTCGATGCGGATGGCGCATGAGTTGTGAATAAGCGGGAGCACCTCGTTGCGCACCTGGCGACTTGTGAGGACTAGGGCATGTGGGTTGTTGCGCTCGCTGCTGTTGGGCGGAAGAATATGGATCTGGACGGACGAAAGAGCAAGTCTGTATATCTCAACACGCAGCTCGGCAGGTAGATCGTAGAAGCTGGTGCGTTTTTGCGGATGTGAGGGTGGGACATGTCTCCAGGCTGGAAGGAGGCGCCGCTGGGGTCGCTGTAGTGGCGGCGGCGGGCCTGGCATGGTTGTATATGGTGTCGCAGGACGGTAGTATGTATGCCGGAGTATTGTTAAATGTACAGACTCTCGATGTGTGCAAGCATTATGGTTGAGGAGTAATGGCAATCATGCTGGCAGCGGCTGGTACATCTGCGTCACATGCAGAAGCCACATCCAGGTTGGTGGGAAGGCAGTGCGCACGTCGCTCCTTGCATAAAGGTAGAGGGAAGCGTGACAGCCCTCTGATTTACCTTGGCGTACAATGAGGCGGCCCTTTGTAGGTAATGTATGCGCTCTAACAGTTCCATGTGCTGGGAGGAGCAGCGTGTTGAAGCGACCAGTCTGGAGAAGAGCCACTGCTTGCCGATGCAAAGCGCGGGCCAATGATGCGGTTGGGGTCCAGGCTGTTGTACATAAACCTTGTCGATTTACATGAGGATTGGTCTTTATCGTGGCGCATCTGATATGGCTTTTATAGTGCTCATAGAACATGTTGTATGCTCCTGTCAGGACATCCATCTCCGAGATTACATCTTACTCTCTGGTTGTCGTCCAAGATTTGTTGTTAGTGTTCGCCTCAAACATGTTGTAGTATTTCCACCCGGAAAGCGCAGTACACGAATTCGACGAAAGCAACGTATCGAGAGGCTAATCGCACTGAGCGCATCAAGTGTGTGTCCAGCAGGGATTGCGAGACATGATTTTATGAAAGTTTATATGTATTGAACGATTCACAACCACCGGACAACCACCGGAACCACAAATATGACAACTCAGATAGTGTTAGTAGGGTTAGCTAGTAGGGTTGTTAACAGCTCGAATGTCACGTGCATTGCGACTCCATGAGGTGGAGGCATCATGGCAGGAGGAATGCCCAGACGACGTCAGACGCTCTAGTACAAATCGTGGCGCACCTCGTAGCAAACATCCCGAATACCAACCTGTGACAATTAAGTGAGGTATCTAAACCTGATCACACCGTGCCGCCTATATCGCACCGTCAGCACATCCATACCAAGACGATGGGCAACGACTATCAACCACCGCCGGGACCGCCTCCGGGCTATGCCCATCAGAACCCTTCCAACAACCCATTCAGAAACCAACGACCGGCACAAGATGAGCAACCACCCTCATACCAGCCGCCCCCCGGTGGTCCTCCGCCTGCATGGTCGGACAAGAAACCACAACAACATCAAGAAGAATATCTACCTCCGTCTGGCCCGCCTCCCGGATCGTCATCAGTGAACTCGGGTTTCCAGCCGCCTCCTGGCCCCCCTCCTGGCCATAGCCTGGGTGAGCCGGCACCTCCTCCATATGATCCATGGATGGCCGTCCCGGACAGTAGTCTCCTACCACCACCTCCATCCTTCAAAGAAGATATATCACCCACGGCCAACGCAAACTGGGACGACGCAGCTCGTGGCCACGCTTGGATCGACGCAAACCCTCTCTGGCAACCACGGCAACATGACCAACAGACTCTTACTCGGATCTCCTACGGCGACGTTCGACTCACGATGCCGCCAGGCACCAAGAATGTAGCCATGAACCAGACAGGTCTGGGACGCACCGTCGTACGAACGAACGCCAGATGTGAGGACACGATCTTCCTCTCTGACATACCCATCTTCGCGTCCCTACAACACAACCCTCTTCTGACAGAGAAACCGAAGACCACATATTTCGAGCTAGAGGTCAAGTCGATGGGCAACAACGTCGTCGGCTCTGGCGACGCTGGCATCGCCATCGGCTTCCTAGCACCACCTTACCCATCATGGCGCCTGCCTGGCTGGCATCGAGCTTCGCTTGGCGTACACGGCGATGACGGCCGCAGATATGTCGACGATTCCGACGGCGGCAGGGACTTTGTCCGCTCCTTCCGCCGCGGCGATGTCGTAGGGTTCGGCATGTCGCACGGCCTGCCAGTGTACGCTGGCGGCAAGCCGAAGTGCGAAGTCTTCTTCACGAGAAACGGAAAGCACGAGGGCAAGTGGGATCTCTACGAGGAGAAAGATCTGAACCAGGAAGGCGGCGATATCCGCGGCCTCGAGGGCGAGCATGATCTACTGGCAGCTGTGGGCTGTTTCGGAGTGGTCGAGTTTGAGACGAGGTTCAAGCCTTCGGAGTGGAAATTCAAGCCGTAGCCTTGCCCTGTTATGATATGATGACACGGTTGATGCGCAACGATTACGACGGCTCTTCATCGATTCCATAGTTCTCGTCTAAAGACAGCCGTTCAAAAGTGCTCTTTCCAGAACTTGAACTTGACTTTACTCACAGTAGCCTCCTTGCACGCCTTCTTGATATCTCTTGCTGCCACATTTGGCCCGCAGAAGTACACCCCGACCTCGCTCTTCCCACCTCTATCCAGGCCTGGCAGGTAGTTCTGGTTTAGTATACCTTCCCTCATACCAACAAGAAGCCTATTGAAATCGGGCCTGCCGAAATTCGTCCTCGATGAAAGCTCTGTCAACGGATCTTTGTCAGTGCCGACAGAGTTGAGCACGATGTTCTGTGCAGTATCGGCGTCGATGCGTTGCGTGAGGTATGTGTGTATCCGCAGGAACTCTTGCTGCGCTCCAGGGCCGGTCATGCTCAGACTCTGCGCCTCGAGCGAGGACAAGAGAGCTTGAAACCACTCGAACGAAGTCGTGTCTTTGCACACCCAGATGAATTCGACTCTTCGCAGACGTCTAGGAGGGTTGGGAGAAAGACGCATATGCCAGATGTTCTTCAAGATAGCTGCCCAGGGTGTGACTCCGATGCCAGTGCCAATTAAGACGGCAACTTCGTTTTCGAAAACGTCCTCCGCAGGTGCGCCGTATGGTCCATCGATGCGCAGTTTCGGCATGACCTGGCCGTTCTGGAGGGCAACTTCATACATGCCCATCGGATCCAGCTCCTCGTAGAGTTTCTGCTGTTCGGGGCCAGCGCCAAGTGCAGATGCTAGAGCTTGGGTGAAGTCGCCCACTTGTCGAACGTGCACGCTTACGTACGGATCGAAAGGACATGATGTGATGGTGAAAGGGTGCCATTGATGCTGCGACACGGATGGCACGTTGATGAATAACCACTGGCCTGCTTTGTAATGCATGCTTGGTTTGCGGAACTGAATCTCTACGGCATCTGCGTTCCGGAGTCAGTAAGTACGCCTGTGATTATAGGACAAAGATGCATACCGTAAGGGTGCCTCACGACCTTGATGATCTCGGTCTGTCGACGTGACCTGATCTCGCGGTAGAGTCTCTCGAAAAGGTAGATGATTCCACCTACCAATTCCCATCTCCATCCTTGGTAGCCAATGCAGTGGCCCCAGAAGTTCTTTCCAGCAAACGGCGATTCAGGCTCGACGCTATCGCGTACAAAACATCCAGTGGCGTGCGTGTACATGGCTAGCAGGAACGGGATGAAAAGATGGTGAGTATACCAGAACGTTTCGTAGCTCTGCTGCCTTATCTTCGCATGTGCTGTCGTGAACATGAGGAGCATGCACAACATCATCACATGCCCCGTGATACCGCCCGCTTGCATGTAATGGATCTCGACTGCGGCTTCAGCACGTATGAGCGAACGCTCGACGTTGAAGAAATTGACGTAATGTGCTGCTACGTGCACTATGGTCCAGAAGAGCATGGTATAGGCCACCTGACGGTGAAACCATTTGCTTTCGTCCAGAGGTAGCCACCTGATCTTTGGTCGAATGTACCTGAGTAGATTCCTGCACATTGGCAGAAGTATGATCATGGTATCAACGCTCAGACAGAGACCTGCTCCTCGTGAGAACCAGACACTGAACTTTAGGGTGTTGAGTGGCGCCAGACGGTCGTCGGAAGCTTGCTTGTACCATCCAAAGATAAATAAGAAGATATGAAGCCCGTGAAATAAGGTGTAAAATATGATCTTGCGAAGGGTGAACTGTTTGGCCAGCCATGAAGGCTGCACAGTTTCCACTGCCATGATGGGTGAAGGCCGAAGTGGTCTGAAGTGTATGCCAGCTGGTGGCGATTGAGGTAGGTTTCCTTGAAAGTGCTGATCATGAGTTATGTCGACATGGCGAGTATTGTGGATATCTCCTGTATAGTTTCCTCGATGAGTGATGGACCGTCTCCGGCGAAAGTGCCTTCTGCAATTGTTGAACTGGTCGTTCCAGCTCGGATGGATGGAGCTCACAGTGAGGGACAGCACAGCTTACAAGATACGAGTCCGAAGACCGTTACCTACCTGAATTGAAAGACGGAGCTACTCAACCCATACCGAGTCAGCGGTGCGCTCGGCGGCGTAGCGATGAAGGGCCAGATGCAGACGCTCCCAGCCTCTCGCAAGCGCCGACGGCCTCAAAGGATGTCGAGTGGATGCGAGGAATATGCGTGTGACAAGGGTACATGCAGGCACTTAGCGAAAGCAACAGATCCATTGGCTGCCGACGCTCCGAGGCGGCTTGCGCTTGTTCTTGTCCTTTGGTCCTCGATGTTGGTCGAGCAAAAGTTGGAGACGAGACATTGCCAGTCCATACGGCCTTGAATTGTCTCTCCTTCATCAGGCAGGCGACCCTGTCTTTTCTCGCCACGCGAATATTGTTATACCACAACAAATCGCAGATACATACAGTTTATGCGCACGTTGCGCGCATCGCGTTCCGTCCTGTCGTCGACGAAGTCTAAGGCGCCCTGCATCTGCTTCTCCAGAGTGCTCAGACGCTCGTGCATGAAGCTCGACTTCATTCGTCCGCTACGCGCCTGCAGTTTGCCCACCGCCTCTGCATATCGCTGCGATTGTCTGCTTTCGTCCGCGTGCTATTTCTGTGCACAACCACGAATTGACGATGCCGTTTCTCGGCCTACCAAGGGCGCTTCTACTATGCAGCCAAGCAGCCGGTATTTCATTCCCCCGCTAGTCTTCACAGCCATGTCGCCCTCAATCGCATGTTCATGCTCTTCTGTGGCGTTGTCGTTCGCTCCCACGATCACCTTGCATCCATACTAGCCTCAATATCTTGCTCGACTTATTGCGCTTCGACCCTAGAGCCCGCATTACGCCGACCTGCGCTCTTAGCCTTCTTTCCCTCTTCTAATACCAATCCCCCGGATCCCATCGTTGACGAGCCGGTCGATCTGCCTAACTGCTACTCTTACGCCGCACCGTCTTCGTCGTTCTCGCGCCTTGAATACATCGAATGAAATGAGTGAACCACGACGAATCTTATAGCTGTGTCAGCTCCAACATCGCTCACGCTGCTCATCGGTGTCTCTTCTTCGCGCCGCGCAGCAGCATGGGCAAATTGATCAAGAATCATTGGGCCCGCCTCATCATTCTCACATCTGCGTGTTGTGAGTCTCAAGCAGCGCAAGATATAGGCACGCTCAAAGCTAACCCAAATACCAGACCAACTAGCTGGCGCAATCGAAGGCTTCTTCTGGCCTAAATTCTTCTTCGACTTCCTCACCAAGAACTTCGATAACGCTGTAAAGCCCGTTCCGATCCTGCAAGTCATCAACGTCGTTATCGCTATCATATGTCTCGCCTACGAGTGGCCATTAAGATGGGTAGCGGGGACACATCTACACAGAAGCATAGTGGCGAGGTTGCTATTATTACCACTGGCAACCTTGAGCGCTGTGCTGTTATATCAAACCACAAATGCGGCACTCTATTACCTCATCGGATGCGGCATATATTTCTGGGCTTATAGCGAGGGAGAGGTGAGTGCTACTGAGCCATCATACTTGAGATGCAAATGCTGACTATTTACAGGTGATATGCGCTGTTCCTTGGACATTGCCTAAAAGGTCAGATCGCAGGATTAAGCCTCTGGACGGAGTGTGATGTTCTTATTCTTCCTTGATGATACCTCTTGTTTTGAATTGCATAGCGACGGATTTGGCGTTATATGGGTACCTTTCGGATGGACAGGAATCACGAAGGGCATCATGACGACGCATGGCTTGGGTTGCCTGCTGATGGAAATGTCTGTAACAAATGTGATGACATGAAATCAATGACTGCCAATGAAGCAGCATTTCTGAGCCTCAGATCCCTATGTTGTCACCCTGTCCTTATAACCGACATGAATCGGAGCCAACTTCGCGCGACAAGTTCATATGAGAAGCATCCCGACTTGGGAGGACAAGTAAGAGTGAAATTATCCCTTCATGCAAAAATACACATACAAGCAATGTCGCATATCGACAGCATTTTCCTTTTCGTTCAGCGCTCCCGTCCTCAGGGCGTCTTCAGGCAAAGCGCTCAGCGGCTTGCCCATGGCCCGCAGGTATCCCATCATCCCGGAGCGCAACATAATGTACAGCATCAAATGATCCACCCCCCGTCTGTCGCTAGAGCTTCCATACTCCTGTTCATCCCCTGCTCATGATTCCCACGTCCAGTCTCCTTCTAAGCGCCGAGCATGCCACCGCCCTGCTTCGCGGCCGCCTCGCCTTGCATCTTCTCCGAAACCTTGACGTTGACTTCGAAGAACTTGCTCACGCAGCGGTCGAGGCAGACGGACTCGCCCTTGTTGAGGTCGGCTTCGCGGTACTGAGGAGGAATGCACTTCTTGGTGCAGGTGTCAACGAGCCTGGAAAGGGAGGATCAGTATGAATTGGCGTATTGAGCCTGCGCAATATGCGCAGCGACTGCTCGCAAAGCGACTTACTGGTTGAACATGCCAGAGACCATCTCGATCTCGGCCTCTGCTGCTGCGATCTTCTCTGCGGAAGAAGGCTGAGGACGGGCGCCGCCGAAGAGGAAAGACATTGTGAGGGGTTGTGTATGTGAGAGTTGGTTTTGGTTTGGTGGATAATGCCTGGAGTTTGCGTGGGAATAATTGTTGCTAGTAGGTTGTTGCTGGTTGATGGATGCTGGTCTCGTGCGCAGCGCTCACTGGTGTTGGAGCGGAATGAAGGTGAGACCTCCAACTTTTGGAAGCTCAGACCAACGACGACTCTCCGATACCACCTATCAAAGGGAACTGTACATTCCACAAGGCCTCGCACGATGTACATGTCATCTTCGGTAAATGGTCGAAACCGCACAAAAATCGGTTCATGAGCTCATGCATAAATAATGATGTTGCCTAATTCCCTTGCGCGAGATATCTCGCCGCCACCAATACGCAAGCCGCCGGACACCAGAACCTCAACCAACGAAACCAATCCGATAGAAGAACAAGCTGAAACCGAGCGCGAGCAGCGCACAGCTTCTGACGGTCCGAGTCTTGCCGCCATCGAAGCTGGAGAAGCCCAAGTCAGAGACCATTTAGAATACTTTTCTCATCATTTCCGCCTCACGTCCAGAGATACCCCGTCAGCCTTACCTCGCATCACCATCGACGATTTTCAGGAGCTCTACCGACGTAATAACCGCCCAAATGGCTGCCACTTTGTGATACACCAACATGATCATCCTATCTCAGGTAATGATTGCAAGCAATAGCTGTACTCGATGTGCTGTGCTGATCAAGGTAAGGCGTGCACTACGACCTGCGGCTACAGTTCTCGCAGACAAGCACGATCAGTTTCGCCATTCCGTACGGTCTGCCAGGAAATCCGAACTCTATAAGACCAAATCGAATGGCAATAGAGACTAGGGTTCACAATCTGTGGAATAACCTTATAGAATCAGCAAGCCACGCAACAGGCTCCTTGCTCATTTGGGATACTGGCGAATACGAAGTGCTACCTTACAAGCAGCCGGTCGAAGCCCGTACAACGGACGATGAACTATCGGATGCTGATACTGACGTTCAAGTCAATACACAAACAGACAGTGAGAAGCTATTCGCAGGCTTCCAAGCGAGACATCTTCGTCTAAGGTTACATGGAACAAGATTGCCTCAAGGCTACACAATATCTCTGCGCTTACCTTCGGCGAATGACCGCGGTGCACAACCTAGGAAGCCGCTTCGCAAGCGGCGTAGACTTGACCCATCGAAGGTCTCACGACGTGGTCCACCATCAACAGACAGTGAGAATGAAAGCGAGCCAGCAGCTATCAAAGCGCATAGAGGTGGAAACTTACAACTGGAGGATGACAACAGCAATGTTGGGACCGAAGCCCAAGACGCAGCTTTGGCTTCTGAGGCAGAGGATGAGGATGCCATGATACGATCCAACAATGCCTACACTGGCGCGACTAACACGATCGGCTCTATACATCAGCGGCATTGGTTCTTAACTCTGGATCGCGTCAACACGGGCTTCCATAAAGCGCGAACTGGCCCAGATCGAGGTCGCTGGATCGGCGGATGTGAGCCTTTCGTCGTCCGCGGCAGAGAAGTCGAACGAAGTATAGTAAGCGGGAGATGCGCTGATGAAGTGATGGCTGATGCGGATATCAAGGCGTTTCAAGGAAGGAAGATGTGGAGGCCAATCACTGAATGAAATGAGGCATGACTACTGAGTGCACTTCACAGATCGCTACGTCAGCCGAACCTGTCTCACCTCCTTCGGCTAGCCGCTAGAATTACCTTGTTTTGATTTGATGCTGCGGCACGAGCCGAGAAACAGACCCAACAGCGTTCCCCGCCTGCACCCTTGAAGCACCAGCGCGACCTTGCAGACCGACATCAACCTTAACACCTTAACCCAGTGGCTGGGGTGGGACATGTTGCCCACACCCCAACACTGCATTGCCGCCCGATCCCCTGACGACATCCTTTGCGCCGACTAATCAGTACTACGAGAAAGTCGCTGTTGTATACTGTTCGCAACGGCGCGCCACAATTCACCATACAGATACCCTGTTTAAGAACATGAGACCGCAATTACGGGAGGCCGAATTACATTCTTAACAACAATGGCAGACCACGCGCTGCAGTCATTCCTCTCCACCTATGGACAAGGCGATGCGGACGGCGTCAGCATTCCAGACCACCACCAATCAGCCTGCTGCTGCGGCAACCCCGACTGCGCATACCTGAAGCAGAACCAGGACTCGCTGGATGATCTGGAGCAAGACGTGCGAAACGCCGCCAAGCTAGGCCAGGTATGTACCACACTGCTTTCCAAGACTCTGTCTCCCGCCGCCCGTATTGAGTGTGAGTGCGCTATGCAGGTAATCGCTGCGCATCCTGCGAACGTTCGTTCGAGGCCGCCGTGATGTTTAGCGTCATGCCGCCGTTTGCGGCCGAGAAGCCGTCGAGGAACTCGTCGCTAATGGAATTCTCGTTGCAGGCGCTGCTCGTCCGACATGAGGCGTACATGGCAGATGCCGAGAAGGAGCGGAAAGAGATGATGGCGCAAATCGAAGAGCTGGAGAGTCAGAAACATGGATTGCAAAAGACGAATGAGAGCCTGGTCACGGAAAACCGCACGCTCTTGGATCAACTCGAGGCGATCAACACTGCGGTGGCAGAGTCGGATAGCCAAGTGACGAACCTCCAAGCCACTTTGCATTCAGCACATCAAGAAATGCAGAGGCTCTCGCAGCTTGCAGCAAAGACCGAACGCTTGGAACAGCAGCTGGCCACTTTTGAGCGGGAGCACGAGGCTTGCCAGGCGAATCTGGACATCAAAGAAGAGGCGGAAAAGACGGCAACGCGGCGATGGCAGAAATCGGAACGCGCCCTTGCCGATATGCAGGACCAACTGGAACGTATCGAGCAGGAGGCGAAAGAGGAGCGGGAGCGCCATGTCGAGGTAGTGGGCCGAATGGAGCGTCGTCGTGCTGTGGAAAAAGAGTTGACCTCAGCTGCTGGACGCTTGAAAGGTGCTGCTGCGTCGAAAACCACTGGTGCAGGGACCAATGTCGTTTCGCACTTTGTGAAAGACATCCTCCAGGACAACGCCAACCTTCAAATGGGAATCGTGGAGCTCAGAGAGATGTTGCAGAATTCTAACGAGGAAGTCGAGACTTTGAGGCAACAGCTCGTCCTACACCAACCTCTAGAAGAGGACGAAGAAATTCCTCGACCGCCACTTGGGAAAAGGAACATTAGCCTCAACGACGAACTTAACCGAGCTTCCTCGCAGGAACTGCACGTCCATCATCACTATCATGCACCCCCGACTCCTTCAGTTGCTGCTAGCAGTCGAAACACGCTGCGACGTCCGAAGAAGAAGCGTTACGGTTCTCTTACGCCCAGTCATTTCACACCTCCAGCATCTGGTAGGAGCACGCCTCGGTCATCTGTTTCATACCACACACCTTCGTCAATAGCAACCATCCTAAAACAGACCGCCGTCAGCATACCCGACTCGACACCCAACAAACATCGTTGGTCTACACAATCCAGCCAAACCTACCAGAGCCAATTCTCTGGGCCTGGGTCCCCGCAATCTACCATCAACCGCAGTTCCTCGATATATGACCGCGTGTTTAGTGATGGTGGCCACGAGTCGTCGAGGCCCACCACGCCAGACACCGAAGAGCCTGGCTCGCCCATGCTCATACCCACGCACAAGCAACGACCCTCTGGCTCTGGCTTCAGGACTACGAGTGCGCCGGTCGTGAATCGCAAAGGCATTACCCCGGGACCGAGCATTTCATCTCTCGATTCAATCATGGATGCCAGCGTCGAAGAACTGCCTTCACTGAAGCCTCGTCCAAGTAACCATCACTCAATAGCTGAGGAGGGTGAGAGCGACTGGGATCTCGATCATGGCCACTCGACAGCGATCGACAACACATCTGAAGGCAGAGCACCCGCATCAGATCATGCATACTTCGACATCAACAGCTCGGACATGTACAGCAGGCCATTGCGTCGGGCCGCCTCACACGAGTCTCTGCTTTCCATTTCTGGCATGGATATTCACACGTACCAAACCCGGCCGAGGCATAAGCTTCTCACCCAGGGTGGAGTCAGCTCAGGCACAGTTGTCAGCAGCGCTCAAGCACATGCCGCAAGGCCTACCATCACTACACATTCAGAAAGTAACGGTCACAGCCTTTTACGAGGTGTTGCAGCTGATCAGCGCCTTTCTTCTGCTCCGAAACAGACTATCACCAGGAAAGCCAGCGGCTGGATCTTTGGTCGTTGGGGGGCTACGCCCATGCCTGCTGTTGCTGAATCAAGCAACAGTACTAAGTCTGCAAGCATCAAATCTGGAAGTGATCGCGCAAAGGAGGAGCCTCCTGTCGTACCGAAGATGCCGAAGCTGCGAGCACCTGGCATCAATCAGACTGGACCCATCTTCGGATTCCCTCCTGAGATCAAGGTGCAACATCCACCTGTGGTCAAGAAACTGGATCAGGAGGAGCTGAGGAACGTGTTGGAGGAGGTTTGATTCCTGATGTTGCACCGACGAGCGTCGCAAGGCGTCTTTCATTCATTTCTATTCTCTCTGTTCATGGGACCTACGGCCGAATTTTGCTTTTTGAAGCGATGATACCCAACACCACACCTTATCTCGTATGTACTTAACACCCAAGAGTCATGTTTTTGACTCGGCCAATACATCCATATTTTATCTTTCACGGTAGCTTCATGCTCTCAAACAGATCATCGCGAGGAAAGCCAAGGCGCAAGTGATCGCTGCTGTCGTAAGCAAAGGGTACGAGGTCAGCTGAATGTCTTTCACGGCACCTCTAGGTCTTTCCCACTTACATCGCCCATTCCACAAACGTGCCGCGGGTGCTGCTGTAATCCAACACTTCGCCGCCGATTGTGTGACAGCCAGAGAGGAAGCAGCATCGAATGCCTGGCCCGCTCACACTTTCCATCCATGCCGGCACTGCGAATCCGAATATCGACCCTTGCACGCCCTGCAACTCGCCCTGTGTAGTCTTTACGCTGCTGAACGCCCCACGCACGGCGAACGGTACCGGGTTGTTGATCCCGTCGTACTGAAATTTGCCTTTCTTGAACGTGTCGCGCAGGTTCTTGATTGTGTCGCCAGCATCGGGATTCACGATTCGGTTTTCCGGTGTGAAGAGGCACATCATTGCGAATGCCAGCGGCGTGTCGGGTGGTGCTGCGCTGGCCTTGTTGTTGTCGTCGAAGGTGTACGCTTTCGAGTCCACGAGGATGATGGGCTGGCCGGTGGGAGTCAGGCAGTAGGCGTAGTCGCCGTAGCCTGTGAGAAAGGAGACCTTTGGGCCATCGAGGACTGCACCGCCGACGAATGCAGAGTGGGTTGAGTACTGGCATAGGCAATCTGGTTGCTCTTAGTCACTTGTGGCTCAGATTCAATCTCGTGGCCTACTTACTTGGGATCGAAGGACCTGCACTGATGGCATGATCGATAGTGCTTGGCTGTTGTTTGGGTGTCGTTGTGGCTCGAGGTGCCGGCTGCGCTGGCTGCGCTGCGTGAGACCGATGCCTTCTGTTCTGCATATTGCTGATGTGTGGTTTCGTATGCCCGACGACAAGCTCACGAAGTCGGTATCACATTGAATCGCGCAATTGGTAATGCTGCCGATTTCAGGCCATCGTCATCTGCAGGAGCTCATGATGAGCACTGGCTCTTTCCACTGATCCGACAAGCAGAGCAAAACTCACGACGGCAGGTACTCTCGAATTTCTGTATGCAATCGATTGTATCTCAGTTTTTGAGCATGTGCAAAATCTTAGAGACGATGATTGATATTAGACCTTTGGTCTTCCATGGATACGAGATTCTTCATCGGTGTCCGGGATGCTGGCACGTCTCGTATCCCGACAAACTACGGACTGTAAACATGCCTGGAATATGCTCCTATGTCTTGACCTCAACACAAGAATCGGTGCAATTGCCATTGAGATACCAATCCATTCACCATCAACGGATGTTGTTCGTAAATTTGGATATGGATCAACTACCTTGATAATACGATGATAATACGAGCTTGCACGCAAACTTCTGGCACCGCATTCACGCCCACCGGTCGACGTCATTTGTGCCACGGTCGATACGACATTGGTTGCCGGAAGGGCCAAAGATGCACGTATGTCGACTAACAAGTACAATGCCTCCGCCGAGTAGCACATAAGGTATAAGGAACGGATTGACACAACCCCTGGCATGTTACGAAGTCACGCAAGCGCCTCGCGACCACCCACAATTCGATGAGTCGACCGCATCAGCATCGATAAGTAAATGTATATGGTCGTCTTAGGTAAGACGACATTCTAGATATCCACCCAAGATCTCTGCCCGTTTAGACCCATCCTGATACAACTTCCGTGTATCCTAGATCATCGCTTTTTTGATATCACACCCCGCCGCCATCGCCATGCCTCCCAAAGTGCTCGTCCACGGATCCGGGGCCATCGGCGCCATATACATCTACCTCCTCCTCCAAGCCGGATGTTCCGTAACAGCAGTCTGCCGCTCAAACTACGCCGCCGCCAAAGCCAATGGCTTCACCATAGACTCCGACCGATACGGCCGCGGCATCCAAATCCACCCAAACGTAGTGCGAACGCCAGAAGAAGCCGCTTCGCAAGAAGGCGGCCCCTTCGACTTCATCATAGTATCGACAAAAGCACTCCCCGGCCAGAAGCTCAGTACACCCGAGATTATCAAACCCGCGGTAACTGAAGGCAAGACTGCAATTGTCCTTATCCAGAATGGAATCGGGATCGAAGACGAGTACGCAGTAGCATTCCCCTCAAACCCTCTCCTCTCCTGCGTCGTCTACCTCCCCACGACACAAATCTCCCCAGGCCACATCTCAACCGGCGCCATCGAACTGCTCCAAATCGGCACTTTCCCCGCCGCCCAAGAGCCCACGTCCCCAGCCAAACAAGCAGCCGAGCAGCTCCAATCAACGATCGCTTCTGCCGGCGGCATCGCAGAACTCCACGCCGACATCCAAGCGCAACGCTGGAGCAAGCTACTAATCAACGCGTCGTGGAACCCAGTCTGCGCACTGAGCCTCAGCCGCGACGTAGCATTCCTAGCATCCAGCACGCTAGCAGAGAAGCTCGTAACGGACGTGATGCACGAAGTCGTGGCGATCGCGCAAGCGAAAGGCTACGCTAATGTGACCAGCGAGATGGCGCGCGGGCAATTGCAGCGGGCGCTGGAGCGCAAAGGCACGAAAGGGATCGAGCCGTCGATGCTGGTGGATGTGGTGAATGGGCGGCGGATGGAGGTTGAGGTCATTTTGGGTAATCCTATCAAGGTTGCGAGAGAGGTTGGGGTGGATGTGCCGCGGATGGAGACTTTGTATGTGCTGTTGAAGGCTTTGGATGAGGCGATGGCGTTGCGGTCGCCGGGGAAGAGTCTTGGTGGCGATGAGACGGAGGAGGCGAGGAGAGTTGGGGCTACTGCATGAGTGAGTGGTGTTGGTCTTATATGAAAGGTCGTTTCGAGATTCGGCTCGAGGGCTTTGATCAACTAGGTAATGTTCGGCTAGGAGAATCGTCGAGAGAAGACACGAACGGAGAGAATGTAGTGAGATATGTACAAATCGATCTGAATCAAATGACAAAGCTATTGGCGAAAGTAAACTCCCGCTCTTAGGTATTCCCTAAATGCAACTCCGAACACCCCAAGAGTGACAATGACAACATGTATCGCCCACAAAACACCGACGCTGATACAAAACTCCTTCTTTCCCAGGATGCAAAGATGAAAACACAAAGAGATTAAATTCAGAGAAAGATCAACGCTTCTAAACCTGCTCGTAGCTATCCAGCGCCACATACGCGCCCCTCTCGCCCTCAGCATCCCTCCTCTTCGTCTTCTTGCTCCGGACCAAATCTCTCGCCTGTCCGACGAGGCTCCAAAGCCCAGATCTCGCAGCATCACCCCTGAACTCCATCTCTTCCTGCTCCATCATCCAGCCTGGACGACGCCAGAATCGAAGCATCAGCGAAGACACAACAACGGTGACACTCGAGCACGCCATCGCCGCGCCCGCGGCCAGAGGTGGGAGTGCAATGCCCCAGGGAAGCAAGAAGCCCATAGCGACCGGCAAACCAATGGCGTTGTAGAAACAGGAGAGGAGGAGGTTGGCCTTGATGCGGCGGAAGATGGTTTTGCTGAGGTGCAGCGAAGCCGGGATGTCGAGGAGCTGGTTGGGCTTCATGAGCACGATGTTGGCGGCTTCCATGGCGACGTCGGTGCCGGATGCGAGGGAGATGCCGACGTTGGCGGTCGCGAGAGCGGGGGAGTCGTTGATGCCGTCGCCGACCATGGCGACGACGTGGCCTTGCTTTTGCAGAGCTTCGATGATGTCTTGCTTGCCGCTGGGCAGGACGCCGGAGTGGACGTTGGAAGGAGGGATGCCGACGAGAGCGGCGACATGCTGGGCGGCAGCTGCTTGGTCGCCGGTTACGAGAGAAGCGGTGATTTTCATGCGTTGCAGGGCAGCGATCGCGGCGCGGGCTGAAGGCTTCAGAATGTCTGAGAGTGAAATAGTGCCACTGTAAGAGCCGTCGATTGCTGTGTGGATGGTAGTGATGCCAGCATGCTGAATAGTCTTGGAGGATGAAGGACCCTCAAAGGTCGGGGAGTCCAAGTCATCGTAGACTTCCTCGTTGGATGATACGACTTCAATGCCTTGATTGCGGAGGTAAGAAGCATTGCCAATCAAGACGTGGTATCGCTTGCGACCCATGGTAGATGCCGGCTCGACAGTGGCCGAGACACCTTTGCCAACAATAGTAGAAAATTCGCCAGTGCTACCTTCGAGAGTGCCGTCAGGACCAAGACCAAGGTGCGTCTTCGCACCGAGCAAGATGGCCCTGGCAATGGGGTGTTCGCTGTTCATCTCTGCAAGGCCAACGATAGTCCACCAAAGCCTTGTCTGCTCTTTACTCGACTGCCAGCCATCTTGGATCTGCGCGCCTGAAACGCTCATCTTGCCCATTGTGAGAGTACCAGTCTTGTCAAGAACGATGTGAGTGACCTTGGTGGCTGTCTCGAGGGCAGCGCCGCCCTTGACCAGGATGCCTTGCTCGGCGCCGACACCAGTACCAACCATGACCGCGGTGGGAGTTGCGAGACCGAGCGCACACGGGCACGCGAAGACAATGACGGCAATGCAAAGCTTGACGCAAACCATGACCCTGCCACCGGAGGCCTCCTTGAGGAAGATCGAGGGTGGGTGAGGCAAGAGGTGGCTGAGGACCATCCATGCAACGAAAGTGGAGAGACCAAGTGTAATGATGATAGGGACGAAGTAACCAGCGACGATGTCGGCCATACGCTGAATCGGGGCGCGGCTCGTCTGAGCTTCTTGAACCAAACGGACAATCTGGCTCAGCTGAGTATCTCTGCCGGCACGTGTGACCCTGAAGTCCATGCGACCAGCGCCATTGACCGTGCCAGCCATGAGGTTCGTTCCAGATTTCTTGAGCACAGGCATGGCTTCTCCAGTCACCATGCTCTCGTCGACGTAGCTCTCACCACGTGTGACAATTCCATCGGCCGGAATCTTGTCTCCAGGCTTGAGAATGACAACATCACCCACCTCGATGAGCTCCGTAGGAACAGTCTTCTCTTCAATGGCAGACGAAGAGGTATCCTTGTCGTCAGTCTTCTCGTTCTGGTCCTTGACCTCAGCACTCCAGCCTTCAGCGACCTTAGCAGCCGCAATAGGATCGGCATAGATCAACGCGGTTGAGGGAGCCAAGCTCATGAGTCTGCTCAACGCCTTGCTCGTCTGGCCCTTGGCGCGGTTCTCCAAGAAGCGGCCAAGCAGAATGAAACTGAACAACATAGTGCTGGTATCGAACGTCGTAGCAGGCCTCGTGTGTTCCGCAGTGAAAATGGACACCAGCATCGCCGCACAGCTGAAGAAAAATGCCGCGCTTGTGCCCAGCACAACGAGAACATCCATGGTGGGAGATTTGTGTCGTATCGATCGGAAAGCGCTGACGTAGAACCTCCGGCCAATACCAAACTGCACTGGAATAGTAAGGACAAGGCAGAGAACATCGCCGAGCCAGAGGCCGGGAATAATAGGGACCTTGATGCTTCCGATGTCCAGGAATGGAATGAACATAGGGAACACCATGCTGATGAAGAAGACTGGGATGGCGAAACAGAGGGTGATCTTGAAGGCGCGGTACCATCCCTGAATCTCTTTAGTCTTGGAAAGTGATTCTAGCTGGGCGTTGTTGTCGTCCGAGTCCGCCACGAGAGCGTTGTAGCCAGCCTTCTCGATGGCCTCAACGATAGCTCTTAGACCGATGCGCGAAGGAGTATGCACGATCGTGGCGCGGGTGGTCGAAAAGTTGATGTTCGCAGAGGCAATGCCAGGTGTATTCGCAAGGACTTGTTGTAGATCCGCCGCAGACTCTGGGCTCGAGAGACCGTAAACCTTCAACATCACCGTCGCATTGGTCGAAGAAGTTTGCACGCCCTCCTCCACGCTCGACACAATCGTTGCGTCGAATCCTCTGTCTTCAATGGCTTCCACGATCTGCGCGGCAGAGAGCTTCTCGGGATCGTGTGTGATGACTGCCCGCTCGGCCAGCAAGCTGATATTGAACTGCACCAGGCCCTCGATATCCTTGAAGCCACCCTCCACAGCTGATGTGCAAGCTCCGCAAGTCATTCCTTCGATAGCCACGGTGGTCGTGACCAATTTCCGCCTCTCGCTGCGTCTTCTTGATTTTGTAGCGCCGACCACCGGTTCCGCCTCTTTGCTCTCCACGATCTCAGCGTCAAAGCCCGTATCCTCGATCATCTCCGCGATTTGTTCCGGTGTCAAGATCTCCGTATCATGTTCCACCACCGCTCGCTCCGAAAGCAGCGAAATGCTAAACGACTTCACGCCCGCAACGTTCTTAAAAGCGCCCTCCACAGCAGACGTGCAAGCACCACAAGTCATGCCTCCAACCTTGACCGTCGTAACCCTAAGTCCCGACTCTCCACCAAGCAACAATCCCTCCTCATCCTCTTCACCCTCCTCTTCCACCCCATCGCTCGCCAAAACCTCCGCGTCAAACCCCCGATCCTCAACAACGTCCCTAATTTCCTGCGCCGAAATCCTGCTCGCATCGTGCGACACGACCGCGCGCTCCATGACCAGACTGACCGACACCGATCCCACGCCGTCCAGATTCTGCAAGCCGGATTCCACAGCCGACGTGCACGCGCCGCACGTCATGCCCTCGACCTTGAGCGTCGTCGTCGTCATGTGTGAAGGCGCCATGGTGGCGGGAGCGTAGCAGCAGCAGCAGTTGTGTAAGGAGAGCTGACAAATCCTGCGAGTCGGGAGGGTGGTCGCTCTTTGTATTATTCAGATGAAATGAACGTTTCAATCCGCGATGCGCGAGCGCGGATGCGCCGGGTGCGGTTGTTGCAGGCGCAGGGTTATTCTCCTGCTCTGAGGTGTTGTGGTGAATGGTAGGAATAGTGAATATAGAAAGGCGCGCTCGGAATGCGAGCGACGTTGCGAGCAGCCGGTCCAAGAACAGTCGGCGGTACCAAGAGATAAGGTGTGTAAGCGAAGCGAAGCGAGTGGCGTGGCGCGCGGAAGTTCGAACCCCTAGAAGAAGAAGAAGGAGAACGGAGTGCAGTGCAGTGCAGGCTGCAAATAGAAAAGCCAGTAACCAAGAGAAGAGAAGAGAAGAATAGAACAGCGAATGGATAATGCAGTGTAATGTGTGTATGAGAGAAGAGACAGAAGAGTAGAGTGTATGGAAAAGGGATTGATAGAGTACCAAGAAGCAGGCAGGCAATAGAGACAAAACAGCCCGCGTTCCCCAGTAACCTCGTCTGCTGCTGTCTCAGGCAGTGGGTGGTAACGGATAGAGTTCGCTCCGCAGCGAGTCCTTCAAGCGTCTCGCCCCGTGCGTTCTCGCCTTCGGTCACTCAGCCCTACCTGCTAACTACTGTATCCACAAGTACAACTGTACCACCACTGCTAGAATCTGGGGCTGGACGACGCCTTTGAGAGATAGCCTTTTGAGGCGCTGACGATCCAGATCGCAGAGGCGGGCTGATCTGTTGTGACCTGCATTCTTTGTTCTGGAAAATGCCTGCCCTTTTGCGCGGCACGTGGGTATATTTATCGAATAAGCACATGTGCACACGAGCGAACATGTGGAGCAAATGTCTATATTCGGAAATCGTCAAAGTCAGCACGGACGAAAGGTACGAGGAGGTGATGCAGCTCCCTCGACCGAGCCACCAAGACAACAAGTGTGCCGCGTCAAACAAAAAAGCAGACTAGAGAGTAGTATATCGTTCTTTGCAATTCTCTCCGATGCCCTTCCCAAAGACAAGGAACCGGTTTTCCCACAGATTATATAAACGCCTTCGCTGTGCTTCAAGAAAAAGGAGCGCCAACAAGAGAAGAAAAACTCTCCCCAGTAAAAGAAATCGTATGTTTGTAATAAACAGCTCCCTCCCTCCGCAACCTGTAGAGGAGGGAACCTAAAGAAGTAGAAACAAGAAACAGAAGAGGAGGAGGAGGGAGAAAAAAGATCCTCCTAGCTTTCCCTGCTGGAAAGGCTGGTCCCACTCATTACAGTTTTTCCCCCGTCCGTCATAAGAAAACAGGTACAAAAAAACAAGAAATTCCCTCAAATGAGGCTTCAACTCGTCTATCCTCACCATCTCTTTATTTTGCTCTAATCGCCGCCACGCTCTCTGCCCCTGCGACGGAAGAAGTCCATCACACGGCGCGCACCGCTGCTGCTGCCGTCGTGGCCCTTCTCGTACGCGTCACCGAATTTGCGCTGGTTCGGTCGCATGTTTGACGTCTGCGGCTCCATGTCCTGGCCACCCACCGAAGAGGGTGGGCCGTAGCCATCAGTGTGGAATGACTGCTGAAGCTGTTGCTGCTGCTGTTGGGACTGGTGTGAGGAAGTAGGGTATGGCGAGCGGCTAACAGGGAAGTGCGGCTGCACGTCAGACGCAGACGAAGGAGGTCCCATGTCTTGGTTAGGCGTGTAGTATCGCTCAACCGGCTCTTGCTGTGCGCCTGAACTGTGAACTTCGTCGCGGTACTGCTTCCTCTGCTGCTGCTGAGGGATGTGTGGCAGAGCTTTCTCTTGTGGCACCCCAGAGCGCCTGTTCATGGCCTTTTGTGCCTCAGCATCATAGTAATGCGGTACGGATGAAGCTGTGCTGCGGGTCGGGCTGCGAGATGCACCACGACCGAAAGGCATACCTTTGCTCGACGGGCGGTCGTTGCGAGACTCGCGGCGGCCGCCTTCATTGCCATAATCGTCACGTTTGCCGGTAAAGCTGTTCATGCTAAAGTTATTAGGCAGGAAAGAGAATCGGCGACTGTTACGACGGCTTTCGCTGGGTGCCTCGGCGTTCTTGCGCAAGAACTGGAAGCTGCTTCGACGGCTGTCCGTAGAAGGTCGTCGTCCATTCTCGTCATGGTTGCCAATATTGTTCTTCATGCTGACAGGCGGATGTCTTCGGTCTCGCTTCTCAGCAGGTGCACCACCCTCTTGCGCTTGCTGCGACTGCCTACGAGAGTTGCTGCGGCCGAGCATGCGGTCCGTGATGCTTCCAAGTGTAGAGCTGCGCTTGTGCCCACGCTGGTTCGACGCTGGCAGCTGCTGAGCAGGCTGCATCTGTGATACGCTGTGCTCGCTGCCGTTGACGCTCTCGCCGGGTGTCTGCACAGGGGCTGACGAGGGAGGGATTGAGCCGGAAATGATGTAGCCAGATCCAGACTTTGGTCGAGAGAAATGACCTTGAGCGGTTTCCGCTGTGGATGTCGCCACGGCCGGTTGGCTGTACGAGTTCCCACGAGATGCGAGCGTACCGCGGGTGGCCGGGCGGCCTGAAGCCGATTGAGGCGCAAACGCGTTGGTCTCCGAGACTGCTCTGCCTTGGTCACGACCGGAACGGGACGGCGGCGGCATTGCTTGCGAACCAACCTCTTTGCGAGGCACCTGCTGACGAGTAGTCGGGATGACCTCCACTGGACCTTGAGCCTCCGGTCTGGCTCTCGTCCTGCCTGTGCCAGCAATAGGCATAGTTGCTTGTTGTGGAGGAATTGGGCTTGCCTCGCCTCTTGGATGCGCCGCACTGGGAGCAACATACTCGACCTGTACAGTCCTCCTCTTGGCATCCCTTTGTCCCTTGCGCTCTTCGAGAGTGTCCATTGGAGTCGGCTTTGCGATAGCGGCAGAGGCAGATGTTGTCCGGCTTTGAGGCTCCCTGACTGACGCGCTCCGGCCGAGCGATGGTTCCAGGTCTTGTGATACCGCAGAAGATGCAATATCCTGCTCGTCCTTGTTGTTGCTGCCAATGAAGCCAACAACATGACTGTACTCACTGAGCCAGCTGTGCCTCGCAACCTCAAACAAATCGGCTCGTCGCCTAGGGTCGGGCACAAGAATCCGTCGTAGAAGATCGCGGGCGTGCGGTGTAACATACTCCGGGAATGTGAGCGGTGTGGATACAATGTACTTGTAGAGAAGATTGATGTTGTCGCCTTCTGGGTTCGCAGGGTCGTCGTCGAATGGCAAGTATCCGGCTAGCATAGCATACTGCGGAAAGGTTAGCATATGAACTTGGATTTGAAATCATGCAGATTGACAAAGCGTGACCAGACTTACCAGAATGACACCGCAACTCCAAACATCCACTTTTCGGCCAGTGTACAATCCATCACTAACAACAAGTTCTGGCGCTGCATAGCAAGGGCTACCGCAGCTAGTTTGCATAAGGTCGCCTCGCCTGAAACCTTCCTTGTTCTGGAGGTCGAGTCCTTCGCGCTTGACAAACTCCTTGTCGCTAATCCTGTGCTCTTGCTCTTCGTTCAATTCATCGTTTGCGTTGAAAGTGTTGGCAAAGCCAAAGTCAGTGATAATGATGTTCTTGTGGCGATCCAAGAGCAGATTCTCAAGCTTGAGATCACGGTGAACAATACCCTTCTTGTGAAGGTATCCAACACCCGATACCAACTGGGCGAAGAGCCTCCTCGCGGCAGGATCTTTGAGGTATCGGTGGTTCAAGATGTAATCGAACAGCTCGCCCCCGGATGCGTACTCCAAGATGATTCCCATATGCCGTTCAGTCTCGACAAACTCGTGCAATCGAACAATATTCGGGTGCTGTAGCTCTTTGAGAATGGAGATCTCACGGTAAATCTTGGGTAGGCGAGTAGCGTTTCCAGCCAAGCTTTCCTTGCGGATCAGCTTGATTGCCACTTGTACTCCGCCATCCTTCTTCCAGCCCATCTTGACCTTTCCAAACTCTCCCTCACCCAAGGTCTGACCAAGAATGTATTCACCGAACTTCACCTCTTTTCGGTGCGATGAGCCTTTGAGATGTTCTTGTCTGCTCCGTTGGCTTGTCGTTGGTCGTCCAGAGTCTGGTACTCCTGATTCACCAACCAGCCCGAGTCCACCGACAGGCGTAATGTCGGTACCTGCGGCGTGAGGACGCGCGTCTGCAATTCGTGCATTTTCGCGCGCAATATCACCCGATGGGTCGTCTACAACGATCCGGTTGATCACTGTACTGTTTTCGCGAGGCAACTCGGTGTTAACGGGCGGCTGCCCCACAGCTGTTTGTGATCGACTTTGTCCGGGTACGTGACGCGTGCGCTGGCTTCGGCTGCTGCCTGGTTGGGCTGGTGAGTCGTGTGGTGAGCGATGGCTGCGCCGCCTGTCACGATCATCCTGACTGCTGTATCCGCCGGTTCCATCGTACGTTGCTCTTGCGGTGTATGGCCGGTTGTCGTACGCTGTAGCAGGTGGTGATTGCGGGTTTTGGTGAGTGGAAGTCCTTATGGGTAGAGCGTTGTGTTGCCCTCTCGCGCCAGCCGAGTCCGGGTAATAACGCTCGTACGTTGCAGGAGACATTTCGTCATGCCTCGAGGGAGTCATGGCAGACGGCGAGCCGGGGTTCGCGTACGGTGCATCGGTGCTGTTTCCCCTGTTCCTTCGCGAGACTGGTGAACTCGTGGAGGCGATGTTGGGCGGCGGCTCGGAGGGGTATCGGGGTTGCTGGTATTGTTGGGGTGGGCCACCTTGCTGCACTGCAGCGGAAGACATGGCTTTTGAGGGATTTCGCCGATGCGCACAATATTGACGCGGGGCTGGTATAGAGTTGTGGGTGGTGTATGGCTCGTCCAAGGCGAGACCGGTTCAATTCAACAGTATGCGCTAGAAAGTATTATGCAGGGTCGGTAAGCAGAACAACAGACAATGCAGAGTGTCGATGGGCAAGATACGCAGTCCAGGAGGTCGGAATAAACAGGGAAGGTGGAGCGCGTGGTCGGCGTAACGAGTCGGCTGGCTTGTGAAAGGCGGCGTGTGGTGTGGTGGCAGCAAGTTGCTTGCTCGCTTGCTGCTCGCTGCTGTGTGCGGTTCCTGGTGGGCGGGAGTGGGCCAACGCGCAAGTCACTCGCGGTCAGCTGGCTGGTTGGCAGGGAGAATCGAAGTAGGCTGTAGGTGCTGCGACGAGGTTCGAGGGCAGCAGCGCGACCAATCGCGGACGACTCCTTCAGTTGCTGCAGGGCCAGGCGCTGCGGTAGTAAGGCACGTGAAAGAAGGCGCAATTGAGCGAGCCGCGGCGTGAGAGGTGTTGTGATTTCGTCTGGTGTCGCTCTCACATGCGCGCACACTCTCTCTCTCTCTCTCGCCTGGGTGGTGGGCGACGCGGCGTCGGGCAGCGGTGGTGGTGGAGGTGGAGGAGAAGGTGGTGGTGATAGTATAGAGAGGGCGGGCTGGCTGGCTGGGCGGGTGGGTGGGTACCCAGGAGTAGTTGCGGATGCGTCGTCGATGGTGCTAGTGAGCAGAAGTGGCTGGTAGTAGCGGCTATCGTTCATTTCCCGCACGGCGCTTTGGGCTCTGCCGCCCCACGCCCAAAAGCTCGCGCCAGAGCACGTTCGCACGTTCGCACGTTCTGCCATCCAGCGCGCACGCTCTCGACCGGACCGCTCGCTGTCAGCCTGCCAGCCTGTCACACACAACTCGCGCGCACGATCCACGCTCTATCGGTGCACACTCCCTCCACGCCCGCCATCAGAGGTGTATAGCGGGCATGCTCGCCCGTCGATGAGCCCAGCACGCCCCGATGATGCCGCCAAGCGCTGCATGCGTCCAACCGTCCAGCGCACGGAGCTGACCAGTCTAGTGTGATATATCACAATGTTGGATGTGCCCAAGCAGGGCATACCGGTATGGAGGACGCTTTGGATGTGCTTGCGAGCAGGGCATCCCATTATTGATACCGCCACTGCCGCATCACCCTCAAATCACCGTCTTGATATCGTTATTCTCTAACACGTGAGGGCACAATCACATGACAGCGCGAGCCGCGCGATATACCTACATGTAGACATTGATATAATTATAATTCGTTCCACACGCACTGTCTAACCCCTCTCTATCTCCCTCACACGCATCGCGCTTCTCCTTATTTATTGTTAGTCGTACATGTACCCCACGCGCTCTTAAGAGACACGTCGGACACAGCTTCCTTGTTCGTCTCACTGCGAAACGAGAAAAGCGTTCTGTCTCGCGCACGCATGCCATATCATCATCGCCTTTATTGTTTCCGCCCTGTGTGACTCCTCTGCACAGCCCTACCTTTGTCAACATTAACATGCTGCCCAACACATCTCCATCCCTCCCATAATAGTCCATCCACATTTACCCATCTTCCCATCTAACCGCAGCCAGAACCCACAATTCCTATTGTTACCAGCCACCGCCAAGTTCAGCTCTCTCTCACCTCCGACTCCGACTCCACTCCTCTAATCACGCGCATAAACTTCCCGCCAGCTGTGCGGTCCGCTGAGAGCAAAGCAAGGCCATCCCTGACCATCCCATAACCTGAAACGCCCCTCGCCAAACCCAATAGCCGCATCCATCGTCGTCCAGGCCCAGCTATCAGCTATCCTCCAGCGAGTCGTGCATCCCATGCGCGCAATAATCCAATGCTGCTACCTAACAGTCCGCATTGTGTCATGCTCCCAGGACTTCCCTCAATCGAGAGATTATCATTAAAACTCCATGCCGATCCCTCGTCTACCGCGCGCCCTCGCCTAAGACATAACGGTTCGTGAACCCCTACTTCACCAGCCACAAAGGCACCGTAAAACACAAACTTCCAAACTCCAACCCTGCACGCCCGTTACAGGAACAAGGAACAAGAATCCAAAATGTCTCTCCCTCAACCTCGTATCGCATCCGTCTGACGCGAGCGAACCCTGCATTGCGCGTGTCTCACCTATTCTCGCACCCACGTCATTCCCAACATGCACAAGCGAACATCATCTACTCTACAAAGTGTAGGATATAAACAACCCTCCATCCCAATCCGCTCACCCATGCCCGATATCCCAAAATGCCGGAGCGCACGCGGGCAAGAGGTAAGAAAAACGGTGATTCGCGAATGATTTGCATGCTTGGGTCCTTTTATCGGTATCCGTCGCCCGATGCGATGCCCACCACCGTTGACGGCCAGCCCGGTAACGAGTCAGGCCAAATTTGCGCAACCAGCTTCAGCCTTACGGCCTTTTCGCGCTGTGATCTGGCAAAGTCGCGTACGCATGCTACCCCTGCTATATTGACTTTGCGAAGGAGGGTTGTCGCGGATAGTTCAAGATTGGCTCTATGTCCTGATGCTTTCGCTTGACGTGTCGTGGGATTGCGATGACGATGA
>Ga0265797_10000292_pt1 | contig 93545 bp, 103 predicted proteins | sample P2T30metagenome_FD_192433 | JGI IMG/M metagenome (GOLD analysis project Ga0265797, IMG submission 192433) | Plant litter microbial communities from East Loma Ridge, Irvine, California - P2 T30 | ecosystem: Environmental > Terrestrial > Plant litter > Unclassified | place: USA: California... | reverse complement strand
CGACACCAACGGTACATCATGCCTTCTCCTTACAGACTGCTTTGTGCGCTAACACCTGCACTTTCAGGCGACAGCACGCTTGGAACGCTTGACAGCGCTACTCTCGATCGTTACCTCGATGGCCCTAAGCCAGGCGGAAGTGTTTGGCCCTGGGGAGACAGGAGCACAAACAACACCAACCCGTACAACCCACGCGAGATCCCAAACACAGGTATCACGCGCCAGTACCACTGGACTGTCACAAACACCACAATGCAACCTGATGGTGTTGTAACTCCTATGCTTGTGGTCAACAACCAATTCCCTGGCCCTCTGATCGAGGCTAACTGGGGTGACTGGATTGAAATCACCGTCAAGAATGAACTCCAGAACGAAGGCACTGCCATTCACTGGCACGGTTTCTTGCAGACAGGAACTCCCTGGTACGATGGTGTTTCTACCGTCAGCCACTGCCCTATTGCTCCTGGTACCTCATTCACTTACCGCATTCGCGCTGAGCTCTTTGGCACCTCATGGTGGCACGCCCACCACTCGTCACAGTACCTGAACGGCTTGTCTGGTCCGATTGTCATTCACGGCCCCGCGACTGATGCGTGGGATGTTGATGTCGGCCCCGTCATGCTTTCTGATTGGTTCCACGATTACTATGAGAACCTTCTGCAACAGGTCTACCACGCCTCCAGAGAAGGACCCATCTTCCCTCCAGCTGCCAACAACATGCTTATCAACGGCAAGGCCAGCTACCCCTGCAACGAGACCGAGAAGGCTTGCACACCCAACAGCGACCTTTCGGTTTTCAAGTTCAAGACTGGCAAGAAGCACCTGCTCCGCCTGATCAACCACAGCGCCGAGGCTGTCCTCTTCTTCAGCATCGATGGCTACAACATGACTGTCATCACCAACGATTTCGTCGCCGTTGAGCCCTACGAGACTGACATGGTCACTCTCGCTGTCGGCCAGCGCACTGAGGTCATCGTTCAGGGTGGCGACGACCCAAACGAGGCTGTCTGGATGAGACTTGACGAAGGTCCTTCTGGTCTTGGCCCTGCTGGCCAGACTGGCTGCAGCTTGAACACCGGCATTGCTACTTCTGTCAAGGCCAAGATCTTCTACGAGCAAGCCGACCAGAGCAGAAACCCCACGACCAAGTCCCACGTCAACTCATCCCGCTACCTGTTCCCCAATGCTTGCGCCAACCAAGCTCTTGACATCGCTGTCCCCTCTTACAAGATGAACATTTCTGAGCCAGAAGTCACTCTTGATTTCACACTCACAGGTGCCAACAACGCCACTGGCGAGTTTGTGTAAGTTTCCCTGCAATTGCCTTGAACCATGTGACATCGCTAACATTCAACCCACAGCTGGCTAATGAACAACGTCACCTACATGGGCAACTTCAACGAGCCCATCCTCCTCGACGCCCTCGTCGGCAAGACCAACTTCACAAAGGGCCTCAACACCTTCAACATGGGCAACGCCAAATCCGTCCGCATCATCATGCACAGCGTCGGCTTCCCGGCTTCTCACCCCATGCACGCCCACGGCCACAACATGCACATCCTCGCCGAAGGCACCGGAACCTGGGACGGCAAGATCGTCAACCCCGAGAACCCTCAGCGCCGCGACACCCAGCTCATCCGCCCCAGCGGTTACCTCGTCGTCCAGATCGAGCTCGACAACCCTGGCGTGTGGCCGGTGCACTGCCACGTCGCGTGGCACACTTCGCAGGGCATGAACATCAACTTGCTCGAGCAGCCCAAGGAGGTGAGGAAGATGGATGTGCCTGCTTCTATCGCGCAGACCTGCCGCAACTGGTGGGACTTCACCGAGGCGAACTACGTGCCGCAGATTGACTCTGGGTTGTAGGAGAGCTTCGCTGCTCTTCTGCGCATGATTTTCGTTTGTTCGCATCTTTTTCTCGTTATCTTCTTTTTCTTTTGTCACGAATCTGGACGGACACAGATACCCTGGGTTATTTCTTCTTCTTCTTTTCCGTATAGAGATTTCTCTACTATTACTTAAACTACTATTACAGCCGGACGCTGGGCGTCACGGCGAGAACCTCTAAAAAATCCAAATGTCTAATACCATTACGATCTGTTCCCAATTGATGCTCTGGACTCAACTGATCTCACTTCCATTCCCTTTTGCGCAAACCATATCTTGCATTGCCACCGCATCTTCATGCAGGCTCTGATTACTCAAACCGCACCCTGACAACAGCAGCGACACAAATCTGCATCACCTGACAACGCAGCTTAGTCGCAACGTGCCCACCGAGACCTGTCTCACGAGGGTTTGTGCGGTCAGTGTGATGCAATGCTGTGATCGACGGGCCGGCCGTTGGCCACAACATTCTTAATATTGATGTCTTGGCTGCAGCTAGGCGGACACCTGACTGGACTGAATATTGCGAGAAATGTGCATGGTTTGTTTTCGTTGTGTGTGGGGCTACGACTTACGGTTTGTCGCATGCGCTGTGCGGCTCGTATGTTGTGCGGACGGTGTGCGACGTACATGTATACTGTTGTGGAGAATGGGAACGTACATGGCTCAAGCACGTTGTGGCGGTGTGACCTGAGAGCGCAGGTGTTGTGAATCTGGAAGCGACTCGAAAAGAGCCTCCCGTATGCATATTTCTACTCTACTTTCTATAGGACGACCTATCACTCAGACTCGACTCTCTTGACTCGTTCCCTCGCAGTGGTTCGTACTCCGTCCTCTGCCCGGCGTGCGCCACCGGCATGCCAAAATCGTCATGTCCATTGAAAGTTCTCGTCCTTCCTGGCCTTGACTCTCGCGCAGGATCCGGCATCGCTGGTCCCGTCGCAGCCATCCTGTCGTCAAATGGCGAGAGCTCTTGCCTGTCGCCACCCGCACTCTTTGCTCCCCTGCGTTTGCCCACAGCATCAACGATCATGCCGACTGCCAGACCCGCAGGTCCCTTCTTCGTCCGTGATTCAGTCCACCAGCTCACCAGGCTGCGCCACGCCAAACCAAGCCCGACCCAGACCGCGTTGGCGATGTCGCTGAGGTCGACCGCGTCGCGGATGGCGCGCCAGGTTCCCAGACGGGGCGCTGGTTGGTCTTGCATGTAGCGGTCTGAGCGGTTCTTGAATTCGGATGCGCTGTATGCCCAGTGGAACAGGAGGCTGAAGGTGAGGGATTCGAGGATTGTCAGGAAGGAGCGCATGCCGTAGTTGATGTCGTTGTATGTGAGCAGGCGAGTGGGCGAGAAAAGCTTGCCGTTGAGCATGGAGAAGATGATCTAGTCTTATGTTAGTAGATGGTCGATATCGAAGGCAGCGGAGCATCATAAGTTGTGCACAAACAGCCGTATCTGCCATGGCTCGACGCGGGAGACTCACTCCTTGAATGATCTGGAAAAAGATTATACCCAGAAAGCTGTAAATCTTGGCACGTTCCTTGTGTGTACCAGTCATCTCAGACTTCATTCTCTTCGCGAAAGCGCCCGTGGCCTCGAGTGCGCCGGCAACGATGAGGATGCCCGCGAGGAAAAGCCAGAGATGCGCATGGTTGGGAGAGAAAGAATTCGAGCAGTATTCTCCGTAGTATTGCGTTACAATCTCGATGATCGTGAAGATGAGTGTGACCAGTGGATATTGAAATATTTGGGTCCATGTACGCTGGTCGTTGTTAGATAAGGTTTGTGGATATATGAGCAGAAGTTCCGCTGATGCTTACCTGGAACCAGGCGAGAGAGCCACCTTCGATGACCACTCCCTTCTTGTTCTTGAAGGGGAAATCATGAAAGTACTTCTCCCTGTCGGTGCCTTCGGGACAGACCCATTCGAGAAGGAGGAAGAACAGAGCTGCAATGGCAAAAGACTCATATAGACCAGCAATCGGCTGGATATATTGGTAGGTGCGATACCAGCACAAAGCGAGGAAGTTGAAGAGACTGTAGGCTACAGGCAGGGCGATGATCCTAAGAATCTGTCGTTGTTCTTGCGGTGCTGTGTAGTTTCGTAAATGCCGCCAAGAGAGGTAGAGAAAACTGATGCAGGTGAGAGCCAAGCATGGAGCGGAAATGTAGATCATCAGTTGGTGGAAGGTGATGTCGCTGTTTGCGTATAGTGGATCTCCCACAAGGTCGAGTATGGGCCGAGCGCAGGTGATGTTGTCTGTTGACGAGATCGCTCGAGAGAAGAGTGCTTTTGGGACGAAGTCGTTTGGTGAGAAGTCTGAGGGAGAGCCTATGCTCTCCACCGTTGCTGGATAAAGTGAGGGTGCCATTGAGAGCTGTAAGATAAGTCTTATTCCAGATCCTTTCAGAAACTCTTGATAGACAATGGCGTTGAAGTACAGATGCTGATGCTATTGCTGACATGTTGGAAATGGAAGGAATGTATCTACATATACCTACCTACTGCGCGGTCGCTGCATATGGTAATAGACGCGCTCATATCGAGCCCTGAGCGCAGCCTTACACATGAGAAAGAATATACAGGCACTGTATGGCGGGTATCATCATTCGGCGTGTCCGTTCGAAGGCGCAGTCGCGATGGAAGCGCTGAGGTCGCCCGTTGTGGCAAAGATCGTCGAAGGATTCTTGCCCAGCCTCAGCCTTATGAGCGCAACACCTCGCTCGATTGGGAACAGCTTGCGCTCGACTGAACAAAGGATGGGAGCTGATGCCATGACTCCTGGTCGTTTTCTCCCAATGGCCAGAGACCATCGTCGAGACTCCAGATACGAGTCACGTGACACTCAACACTGTCTCTCTAGACACCAGTGCTGCTGCCATTGTCTATTGCATCTTGTGTGATGTGGTACAGAAATCTACACGTACCTTTGCCAGCAAACCCGAGCTGCGTCACACAATGATGCCATGGTGCAACACTTCCTATTGACGTTCTATGGTACCTAGAAGGCTAGAAAATACTTGTGGACATACTTAAACATGAACGATAACCCATCCAAAACCACACACCTCTTCAAACCCTCCCTCCTCACAGCTTGTAACGACTCACAACCATGCCAGATCAATACGACGCAATAGCCACTCTGTACGGTGCGATGCAAGACCTTCCCGCCTCCTCCCTCGAGCAGCCAAGCGTCGAAGCCATCTTGGGCGACATCACAGGGCTACGCTGCCTCGATCTCGCTTGCGGCCTTGGTCGTTGGTCCAGATTCCTCCTCTCAAAAGGCGCAGCCTCCGTCGTCGGGGTAGACATATCGCAGCTCATGATCGAAGAAGCCATTCGTGAAGCCTCTGCCTCATGGCCAGCCAGCATCCGAGACAAGGCCAAATTTCGTGTCGGCGACTGCACGGAACCACTAGACCTCGAAAGCGATGGACGTTTCGACCTCGTCTTCGGTGCCTGGCTGCTGAATTACGCTGCTACGGCCACAAAGCAGCTGGGCATGTGGCGCAACATCCATGCGAACCTGCGGCCTGGCGGGTGTTTTATTGGCGTCACGCCAAATGTGCATATGGATCCCGTGGAGCAGCCGATTGATGATCGGTATGGGTATGCTGTTGTACCTGTAGAGAAAGTTGAGGATGGGCACAAGTGTCGATTGACGGCTTACACGCAGCCGGAGAAGGTGGAGTTTGAGATGTATCATTTGTCGAAGCAAGTGTACGAGCAAGGCGCTGCTGAGGCTGGGTTGGTGGAGCTGAAATGGAATGGGTATGTGGTTCCGGAGGATGGGAGGAAGGTAAATGGGTACTGGGATGGTTTTGAGAGGAGGGCTTTCATTTGAGATTTGTACTACGAGGCGTCCTGTACTGTAGCAAGGATTGGAAATCCTCTGGGACATCTGTTATGACGAACGGGTTTTCAGGAACGAGTATAAGCTTGGCTATCATTTTTCTCACACTGTATCATAATTCGGGTATATCGATAATCAGAAGCTATATTCGCTCGCCGACCCGGTTGGATCGTCCAACCTCAGCTTTCGGTGCCGACTTTCACGTCACCCACTATGCTCTCTGCTTCTTCGTGTGAGACGCACTCAAAGTCGTACCGCTTCGTCTCTTTCTCGCGATACACTAACACACGCACCATCTTCGGGTGCTTCCTGCTGACCTTGACACCAACAATCGAAGACATGTGGATATTGGTCACTTTACCCGTGGCCGGCCCTGACTCCTCAGAAGTCGAAGGCAGGATCTGCAGGAACTCGGGAGTGATGACCAGCGTGCGAGGATGTGAGCCCGAGAAGCTGAGCGGTAGCTTACGCTGGACATTGTATCTTCGTCCAGGCATTGCAGAATTTGCGAGATTCATTAGCGATGCCGTAGTGTGCAAAGCTTGTTGTTGCGTGGCGTTGGGATGTAAGACTCCGAAGCCCTTCTTGCGTTTGCCGTCTTTGGTAGTGGGTGGTGTGTTTGGTACCAACTCCAGTGGTGCATTCGGGCTATTGGAGCTCGGCGACCCAGACAATCCCAAACCGAAGTCTCCCACAGCGCCGAAGCGTCGTCGGACAAGGTCAAGATGTAGATTGGAGCCAAGCGCTTCGACTGTGCGATCTGAAGGCGCGACTGTCTGCGTACCTCGAACCTTCAACACGTACAGAGCCTTGTCCAGACGAAGGCGGGCGCAAGCGATATCGAAGATCTCGGCGATGTATGTGTCTGAAGTTGTAGGAACGGGGAGTAACGTAGTCTGGAAGGACTGAGGGTCGGTGAAGTGGATTTCGACAGTCTTTGCTTGACCAGTACGAGGCGTAGAAGTCGCCACGGGAGCCTGTGGTACATCCAGTAGCGCCGATGAATCCTTGCGCATGGCTGCCAGGGCGAACGATGGACCGGTGATTGGATTACGGTTGGGAACCAGGCTCGGCGGTGCGGGTGGTGCTGTGTGTTCAGACACCGTAGATTGTACGGTCGTGAGTGCAGCAGTAGATGCGTTCGCTGAGGGGCCGCTGGCACGACTTGCTACAGGAGCGAGCTCGGTATCATCTTCATCCTCGTAATCGGCACCCTCAGCCCGGACAAGACCAAATTCATCCCATGGTTTGTCGCGCGCACGTCGTTGTGGAGGTCTGTTGTTATTGCTTGTGAAGTCTGTGACGAGCTTTGCTCCATCAAGCGCAGGGAAGTCCATCTCGACCTCTCCATCGTCGACCATCCGCAGCTCCCACTTCTTCACCCGCTTGTCGCTAGGTTTCAACACTGGTGTTACCTGTTCCTCATCATAGCGGAAAAGTGCCAGGCCAATAAGGTCGCTCACAGCAGGTGGGCCAGCGTCTGCAGCCTTCGAGCGACGGATGGGCACCTCCAGCGGTTTTGATGACTTGTCCGCAAAGGGATAGTATATCTTGATCCACAGCGGGCTCGCTTCGCCTTTGCCAGACAGCTCAGCATATCGTTGGAATGCTTTGTCGCCATCTGACACGCCGCTGTCTCCTTTGAGAGCCTTTGTCAGTAGACTTGCTGTGGGCATTATGCTCATAGGTCGACCTGTAGGCAGCCTTGGTAGTTTGGGCAGCTGTTCTTTGAGCGCTTTCTTTGGTGAAGTCGATGTAGGAGTGATTGCAGGAGGTATGCTGATGTCCTTGTGCGGTGGCGACGATGTTGTTCCGACATTCACGCCGAGTAAAGCAGAAGATGGTGCAGCCACATCGTCGTCCCCGAAGTCATCACCCAAATCACTAGCTTCAGCGACCTCAACATCATATTCTTCGTCCTCTTCATCCTCGAGATCGGAGTCTTCGACTTCTTCTTCGGCGATTTTGTCCGCAAGCATGACGTTCTTCTGTGGTCTTGACGGCAGTTTTCGCTTGAAAGGCACATCGTTGTCACTTGACATTTCCGAAGAGGTAGTGGTGTCCCGCCTGGGTCGACCAAGCGGCTGCCTTCTAGCCACATTGCCTGCCTTGGGTGGAACGCTAGGCCCGACCGTACTTGTATCCGGTTCTTGTCCATCTTCTCTCATGTCGATCTGAGTTGCAGGGCTGGAGTTAGACGCAAGCGCTCCTCGTATTGGCATCTTTGCAAACTTGACGCTCTGCGCGGCAGTATCCTCCATGTCGCTGTCGTCGCTCAAATCGCTCGAGTCGTCCTCCTCCATCTTCTCCCGTTGCTTCCTCCTCCGCCTCTCCTTCTCGTTCAGTATGTTTGTGCTGATTGTGTCCTCCGACCCTCTGTGCCCAGTGATCATTCCACCCTGTTCTTCCGCATTGTCCGAGAGCGGCACGCCGCCGCCATGGCCTCGTGTTGGGCGAGTGAAGTATTCCGCGGCGCCTGTAGTCGGTATTGGCGGACTGTAGCAGCGCTTGACTGCAGCAGCGTCGGCGGTCCATCCAGCTGCGCGAAATGCCGGCTCGTTCAAAACACCGGTGTTTAGACTAATGAGACGTTCGCCGACGCCATCGTGGTTGTTGTTCAGGTAGCCCAGTCGTAGGTTGTAAAGTGTAAAGTCCTCGTTCATGAGAAGAGACATGGTGGGCGGTATTGTTGTTTGGGACGAAAGATGGTGTACGCGCCTGCCAGGCTAGCCGGCAGCAGAGATGCTCATTCACATGTTACGGCTAGAGGTGTGCTTCTTGCTTTTGCCGTCTCGACTGGAGTTTCGAATAATTAGAGCCAAAGGGTCGTCTGGAGAAGGCGGGGTCGAGGTGGAGTGCAGCTGCTCGGAGGAGGTGATTGTTTGGGCACGAGTCATGCTTTGCACTCGACGTCACTTTGCGCCCAAGCAATCGCATGCATCTTCCATGTTCAGCACATAACATTGAACACTGCAACTATCATGGCGCTCGTCAACTACTCCGATAGCGAGGGCTCCGACACCGAAGCGCCCGTCGTCGCGCCTGCAGCAAAAGCGCCCGCCGCCTCTAAACCAAAACTCATTAACCGCACCGAGAGCAAGAAGATCAAAGTCGAGCTACCTCAAATACGACCCGAACCTGGCCAAGATGGATCTCAGGAACCAGCGCCAAAACGCGCAAGGACTGCGGGAGCTTTCAGTGGATTCAACAGCCTTCTACCTCCACCCAAGAAGACCGGACAAAATGCGCCCAAGCCGGGTGTCAGCTTGAAGACCAGCTCTGAGGCTGCTTTCAGTCGCACGCCCGTACCGACCCTTCCGAGCGGAGATGGAGATGGCGATACGAACGGGCTAGGGAAGGAACCACTGCCCGTAGCGGCCGAGAAGAAGGAGGAAGAAGTGAAGATCGTGGGCAAGCCGACGAGGTTCATGCCGTTGAGCGTCGCGAATGCGAAAAAGAAGAAGAAGCCCATACATGGTCCAAGGGTGCCTGTCGCAGAGAAGAGCACAACAGTACCAGTCGGAGCTATATCACAACAACCAGCACAAAACGCGACACCTGCAGAGGAGCCCCCGAAGGCCAAACCAAAAGTCTCTCTCTTCTCGTTCGGCGGCGAAGAGACAGCCGCGCCGACAGAAAAGCCCAGCTCAAATTATCAGCCCGAGTTCGCCGATCCTGAAGCGAACGTAGAGGAAGAGACACTTGCAGCTCAGGCCCAACAAACCGCAGCACCTACTAGCAACAACACACTTTCCGACATCGCCTCCGACTTGGACCTCACACCGGCACAGCGGCGGCAGCTCTTTGGTAGAGGTGGCATGAATGCGGGCAACATCGCTCACTTCAATATGGATGCTGAGTATCGCTCGAACCAGGAAATGGCTGCTTCGGGGGAGACGTTCGAGCACAAGCAGGTCAAGACAATTGCTCCGGGAAAACACAGCTTGCAGCAGCTGGTCAACAATGTGAAGAGTCAGACGGATGCGCTGGAAGACAAGTGGGCGGAGGGAAGGAGGAACCGTGGCGAGGGTGGGAGCAAGTATGGATTCTGAGAAAGAGGCAAATGGAGAGGCATTGTGGTGCGCATCGATCACTATGAAGTAAGTAAGATGACATACAAACATACAGATATACGTTTGTATCTGCGCGCGAGCAAGGCCCTTTGACTACTTCCACGACCGATCCTGCGACAGGATCGCTCTGGCTGGTGATTCGACAAAGCCTACAAAGACGAGCGATGCTGTTGGAGATGGTGTGTGTGGCAAACACAGCCCGTTCATTCATGCAGTTTGCTCACGCACTTCCGCCTCATCGTTGGCGGTAGTATATCAGGGTGTTCATCTCCTCGAAAGTTATGTCTATTCCTTGCGCACCAACAACTCATTTCAATCCAATAAGCCATAACCATGGCTACCAGCATTCCCCCATTCACTCCTCTGTGTGCAAGCTGCCACGGCCCAGGGAACTTTCCCTGCTCGGGTTGCCATCTGGTTACCGTGAGTCTGATATTATGCCTAGATATGCCTAGATCCCTCACTAACTCAGAAGAAGTATTGCAGCAATGTCTGTCAAAAGACACATTGGAAAACCCACAAGCGACACTGCAAGTCTCCGCTCGGAAAACACGATTGGCAGCCGGAATGGGCGCAACAGCAACGCCAGCCTGCGTTCGTAGGCGGCTCGCAAAGGAACTCACCGGTAATTCCAGACAAATGGCTTTGGGGCAACACGCCGAGCATCGATGTTCTCAAGCTTGATAGCAACGAAGGCGCTGCATACCAGCAAGATTTGAAGGTGCTGTTCGCAGGTATGTCGATCTATCCGTAGCCCGGCGCTGTTCAATTACTGACAAACACATAGCTTCCGGTGACATCCGCAATGTTGTCGCTACTGTTTCTTCTTTGCCCGGGTCTTACGTCGGCAAGATGACGATTATCGTCAACGACGTGGACTTTCACGTTGCTGCACGCAACGTGGTGATATTGTTACTCGCCCTCAAGGTTTCTGACCACCAGCAAGCAGCGGAAGCCATCATACATTGTTGGTACTCAGCCTTCCTCCGCCCTGCCGACTTTCAACACATCGAGTCGCTACGTCAAGACATCCAAGAAGTCTGTGATAAGATCTCCGGCCGTGCATCTGGATCGCTACAAGCCAAGAATTTCACGTTCGACCGTGGTACGCTTCGTGTCATTCTCAGGAAAGAGGCTTGGAAGGTGCTCCTCGGATTCGTCTCTGTGTCACCCGCCTTGACACCCCAAAAAGCTTTCAGTATCCGCTGTGCGGTAACCTTGGCACCTGGACAGAAAGACTACCGCGAGCGCGCCCTGTTGTTCCTGCAGCCCGGGCACCGCATCTGCAAACAGAGATTCCGCGAAGACGGCATTCTACTACCATTCGGCCACTCTAGAGATGACTTCACAATTCCCAACCCGTAAGTTGAGGGCAGGCAACATCTGGCAGGTAATATAGCTAATTTGTTACAAGCACTTTGTACCAAAACAACGAGTGGCAATTGTCTGGCGCCGATGACCCGATTACTGGTTGGTCCCTTGCACAGATTTTGCAGACTGACGTGGGCGCTGCTTCAAAAGACGTCTACGGCAAGCTGTATGTGCACATCCGTGCTCGTCTTTTCTCGTTCATTCGTCGGTTGTCGAACTCTGATACCGAATTCGAGATCCACAACTGGGACGCGACTCAGCTGCCCAGTGTTCTTGGTTCTACCCAATTCGCACGCATTGATGTATGGTCTGATCCCCGAGAACTCACTGATAGCCACGCTAACTGAACAATTGCAGACCTCAAACATCTCCGACGAAGGGTTTTTAGGCATGCGTTGCACGGTCAGTGTTTTGAGCCCGCTTCTACAGAGGCCTTCAGAAAACCCGCATGCGACGCTGATCACATCCCTGGTGAACGCTGTCAAGGATTACACAAGCAAGAATCCTGCTTCGATGGAGGCGGATTACAAAGCCGTGTCGCACTATCGAAGAGTCAAGGAACTACAAACCGGAAACCAATTCACGGACCGTCGTGTCAAAGGCATTGCGTCAGATCTCAGTCAAGACGTCGAGAAGCCTTTCTCTCTGTAAGTACGAGCGTATGTCGTTTTGAACTCTCACTAACAGGTGTAGGAACGCGAGGGTGCACGAGTTCGAAAGAATAGCCCGTGAAACTGGCATGAGGATGAAGGAGCCCCACACCGTTGTCGACAAGTGGCCTGCGAGGCCGAAGCTGAGGCCTGGTCAAGAGGGCGCTGAAGAAGAGTTCGCCATTGAGTTGGCTGCTGCGTACAACTCGTACTCGCGATACGTCGAGTGGGCGCATGCGACCTGATTGGGAGTTGAGGGGAATTGGTGATGTGTTTGCAGTGTCGCTTTGAACGTTCGTGCATTGTGCGCAAAGCTGATTGGTTACCTGATTGGTTTGTTTGTTAAAGAACTGATCGATGGGGAGAAAGGAGCTTCAGTGAAGTCTGATGACACCGCCGAGGTGTGAAGTGGCGCGAGGTGAGCTGTCGAAGTTCTAGGAAGAACCGTGACGTCTTTGTTGTTGTTGTTTTTGTTGTTCCGTGCGCCTTTCACCAAACATGGTCTCTGCTTGACAACCCCCTACTCCAATCACCACTTCTTCAGCCTCAGATTCATCACGAACCCTTCCCACATCTAACATCAACACTTGCAACGCCGTCTGGGTGCAATTGATACTACGCAGCGATGGCCATCGAAGTCTGTGACTACAAATCCCTGTGTGCGAACTGCCAAAATCCTGGCAGTGCTGCTTGCGCAAGTTGCCGTCTGGCCACAGTATGTTCTAAAACCTCCCAATATCAGGCAGCAAGCTGACTCGGCTGCGACCAGTACTGTAGCAAAGAATGCCAGACCATGCACTGGAAAGCGCACCGAGTTCACTGCAAGTCGCCTCTGCGGGAGGAGTCCTGGCAGCCGCGGTGGGCTATTGAGAATCGTCAACCTACGTGGCTGGTCGTGGACGACAAGGAAGCAGACGACATACGGAAAGCAACCGCCGACAAATACCTTTGGGGTAACATGTCAGCTCTGGATGTGCTACAGCTTGGGAGCAACGAGGGCGAAACCTTCTCCGAAGATATCAAATTGCTTCTTGCAGGTCAGTATGCCGACCCAGCTTTCCAAATGCTTTCCACTCACACAAAGACAGCATCCGGAGACGCTCGAAACGTAGTGAAGACAATTGCAGACTTGCCGCGTACCTACAACGGGACGTTGTCAATCACGATAAACGACCACGACCCACATATTGTTGCCCGCAACATCATCATTTGTATCTTGGCCGCGAGCGTCGAAGATGCCGCCGATGCGTCCGAAAGTATCATCCACATCTGGTACTCAGCGCTCATCCGTCAAGCAGACCTCGACCTTTTGACCACGCACGTTCTTCCGCTCGTCCAGGAGGTCTGCTCAAAGATCAAAGACAAGTCATCAGCAAGCCTACACTCGAAGAAATGGAAGCTCAAGAACTGCTCGCTGCGTCTCGTCATGAGCAAAATGGCTTGGGAGCTCCTGCTCTCATGCCTGACTGTACGCCCTGGGCTCACACTACAGCAGGCTCAGGCGTTGCGCCTTGCAGTCACAAATGGCCATAACCATCGAGACGATCGTGATCGAGTAGCTGTCAGGCAATCGCCTGCGCACCGAGTGAGCAAGCAGAAACACAACGAGGATGGGCTCATCCTGCCCTTCGGACACTCGAGGGAGGCATTCATAATCCCCAATCCGTAAGTCAAAACTCCGCCATGCATCAATTACATGCTGACACTTGCAAAGGACGCTCTACCAAGCAGGCACCTGGCCTCTGGCCTACCATGACGATCCAGTTGACGGCTGGGGCCTTGTACAGGTGCTGCGTACATCTTGCGGCAATGCGACCAACGACTTGATAGGCAAGCTGTACTGCCACATACGTTCGCAAGTTTGGGGCTTTCACCAGTACCTCTCACGGAAAAACACCAACTTTGAGTTCTTCAACATGGACGCCACTAAACTTCCTGCCTTTCTCCCAAAGTCTGCGTTTGCTCGTATCGAGGTAAAGTGCATTCAGCTCAAGGTTCCCAAAATCACTGCTGACGTTCTTGTTCTTTAGGTATCGAACATCTGCGACCTGTACTACCTGGGCATGGAGAAGACAGTCTCCCCTCTCGGCCCTCTCCTGCAAAAGCCGAGTGTCAACCCGCACGCAACGCTGCTGATGTTGTTCATGTGTGCCGCGGGCGAAGTGCACAGGATGCGGACGGCCTCTGCCACCGCACAGCGCGAGTACGAACGCATCGGAGCAAACAAGCTGATACAATATCAGATCATGGTTAGGCTTCTCAAAACAAGACCGGTCTTCAATGCTATGATGCACGGAGCGCTCTATCATGTCCGAGACCACGAATCTCTGTTTGAAGAGTAAGTTTACGAGGCTCCGACGATGTGTTGTATGTGCCAGTACTGACAAAAACTAGGTATTGCAGAGGCTTTGGTTTCGCACATCTTGCAGCCAGGAACAAGCTGAGAATCAAGAATGGGAATACTATCGTCGAGAAGTGGCCCTTGACGTTGAAGCTGAAGAAGGGTGATGTTGGGTTCGACGAGGAGTTTGCGATGTTGTTCGCCTCTGGTAATTGGGGTGCGGAGACCTACGTGGAGTGGACAGGTTCAGATTGATTGTGTGATGGTTTTGTAGTCGCCTCTGTGGACTTCTGCCGCGTTCCTTATCGACGAGTGTCACAGGATGTTTAGCTGAAACGTTGTAGAGGTTGGGTGGAAATCGTTGATCTGCAATGCTTTCCCCTTAGGACTTGAGTGACCAGAACGCTGGAGGAAGAGTGAAGAGTACTTCACATGTTTGCTATCGAAGCCATTGGAAGCCAATCGATGATTCAGTTGTTCACATGGCTCGACACACTCTTCCAAATTTCCGACACCACAACCACCTGCCATCATCAACAACCACCACCGAAACTCACAATCGGCCCGCAACCGCAATCTCATGACCTCAGTTTTGTTCTAACTAAGCACCTGCCTTTTTCGAGCCAAAAGCCTCCACCACAGCAGCTATGACATCGGGGCATAGCTTTCACCAGGCTCTTTGCGCTAAGTGCCAGAGACCTGGCAATTCAGCATGTGCCGGTTGCCACCTTGTCACCGTATGCCAAAAGGCCAACTCATTGCAAGATCCAAAAAAATCCTGACTGATACGCTCACAGTATTGCAGCAAAGTCTGCCAAACCACTCACCGGGAGGTGCACAAGCACGACTGCAAGTCGGCTCTCGGCAAAAGAACGTGGCTCCCTGTATGGTACGTTGAAGGTCGCAAGCTAGCGATCTTTGATGACGGCGACAAGAAAAACCGTTTCAACCGAAAGTACCTGTTTGGAAACATGCCGGCGGTGGATGTTCTCAATCTCGGACAAAACGAAGGACTCAACTTTCGCGGAGACTTGAAGGTTCTCTTCGCAGGTAAGTGTAGCGTCCACAGACACGACACTTATCAATATGGTTGACTAACATTCCCAGCCTCCGGAGACATGCGCAATGTGGTCAAAACCGTTGCCTCTCTACCGGTTACGTATACTGGAGATTTGTTTCTCGCTGTCAATGACCTGGATTTTGACATCGTCGCGCGAAACTTCATTGTGCTTCTGATTGCCTTGACAACCGAGGATTCTGAGCAAGCTGTTCAGTCCATCATTCACATTTGGTATTCGGCATCCATTCGCCCTGCGGACGCTCGGCTTCTCACGGAAGTCATCTGCCCGATGGTTGAAGAAGTCTGTGCAAAGATTGCAGACCGCGCCGCAGGATCTCTTCAAGCAAAAACGTGGACATTCGGCAAATCAACTTTGCGCTTGGTCTTGGAGAAAGAGTCATGGACGACTCTTCTTTCCTACTTCCGCCTGCCTTCAGGGCTCACATACCAGCAAGCTCACGATAAACGTGTTGCCGTCACCAAAGCTGAGAAGCAAGAAGAACCGGCTCGCGACTTCTGCGTCCGTCATCCAGAACACCGGGTCTGTAGAGAGAAGTACCGTGAAGATGGGATCATGTTGCCGTTCGGTCACTCTAGGGAAGAATTTACCATACCCAATCCGTACGTATGACTTGACCGAACAGCATATAAGGTCGCTCGACTGACAGTAAGCATAGGACGCTGCACCAATCAACGTTCTGGCCAATGAATGATACGGCAGACCCTACACTGGGATGGAGCTTTCCCGAAGTTCTGAACACTAACGCAGGCAATGCTGCACACGATATCTACGGCAAGCTCTACGCTTACGTGGGCTCAATATTGACTGATTTCAAGCAACGTCTGTCAGATACCGGAGCTAGATTTGAGCTACACAACATCGACCTTCTTAACCTGAAGGATGTTTGTACACAAGGAGCATTTGACCGAATTGAGGTAAATAAGTCCGCGGTCACAAATGACTTAGCCTGCTGACGAAGTCATAGACTACTAACATCTGCGACAACTGCTACCTTGGGACTTCCCTTACGCTCGAGGCTCTGAGCCCTCTGTTAAAGAAGCGCAGCGTCAATCGTTATGCAACACTCCTGACGCTGTACATGATGGCGGTGGCCGAGGCTTTGGAGCGTCTCGGTGACCAAGCTTCTGCCAATCTCGAGGTGAAGGCATTATTGCCCTACATGCCAGCGTTGATGGAGCGGTGCCCTCGCGAAGATCTGTTCCCTCACATTGTGGAGCGCGCAAGCTCATTTACCCGCGACTGTGACCGGTACTTCGACGAGTGAGTAGCGACAACCAAGGGCAAATCAAGCAACTGCAACTCGGACTAACAAGGCTGTAGGTTCGCGAAGGGCTATGGCCTTCCGGAAACAGGCAAGGCGAATCACTTGAGAGCCAAGCAGATCCATACCATCATCGACAAGTGGCCATCAAGGTTGAAGACAAGCCCCGGACAAGACGGCTGGAAAGAGGATTTTCTTACAGCCTTTGGATCATGGGCTAATTCAAACGCACGTTACGTCGAGTGGGAAAAGATCAAATGAGTAGAGCTTGTTGTTTCGCCACGTGGTCACGTAGATGGTCTTGAAGCCCGGGTGGTGGATTCGTGGCAGTAGCCTTTGAGTACTGCTGCAGTCACGGATGTGATTGGGATGCTGTGATACTTCAAACTAGATACGACTGTAACGAATCAGTATGCCTCGACCGGTACCCCAACGACAGGCTGATTCAAGCCTGCCTCAACTTCGTCATCATCCTGATACTCCACCCAAGTCCCCATCTTTGCGCGCACATACTCTCCATACACCACCGATTCACCACCCTCGATGCTCTGCACCACACAAGCCTCGCCGGGCTCGAAGAAGAACGGCACACTGAACCTTCCCATGCCATCAACGCCACTCGAGCCTCCACTGTTAGTCCTGACACGGTGCTTTGTAGCAACGAACTTCCCGCCGCTCACCTGTGCGAGTAGATCGCCGATGTTGACAACGATGGTCTCTGGGACGTAGGGAGCTGGTACCCATTGACCTTCAGAGTTGAGGACTTCCAGACCCCCAGTGGGATCTTGGTGCAGCAATGTTAAGATGCCGGAGTCGGTGTGTGGCGTGCAACACAGTTTCGGTTCTTGGCTTGCGGAGTCTACTGCCGCGGATGGCTGAGGTGGGTAATGTAGCAGACGAAGGGTAGACAGGGAGTCCTTCAGGTAATGAGCGAAGTGATCCGCCGGCTTGTTCAGTGAGACAGCTAGGAGGGAAAGAAGAGTAGACGACAGGAGCTGAAGCTCTATGTACAAGTTCTCTAGCCGCGTACGTTGCGGAGCGAACGAAGGATCAGAAGGCCAGACATTAGGTTCCGCGAGGTCGAATTTGCGCTTCCGTCCAGATGAATGCTGAGGAAGAGGATCTTTGGGTCCAATCTCGACACCTTCCTTGAGGTTATCTTGTTGGCCCGGCTGTGTTGGAAAGTAGCCACGATAGGTGTTCTTGTTTGCTTTGCAGAAGGTCTGTTTTGCCAGACGCATCTTCTCCTCACCAGGAAGAGAGAAGAAGTCGGACGCTAGTCTGAAGACATCTTCATGGTTGAAAGAGAGAGGCGCGTTGGCGAGGTAAGCAAAGCCAGTGGTAGCGAATGCATCGTGCAAGTCTTTGCTGAGCACGAGAAGATCCGAAGGAGATGGAGATGGAGAGGAGAGAACCTTAAGATCGATGATAGGAAGGGAAAAAAATGAGGTGGTCATGATGAATGTTAAGGTACTTGATAGGGATTTTGAATTCTACCTTCGTGCTCGAGCGTGCAACGAAGCAGCTCACAGCCATCTTATAAAGACCACTGCGGTCACGAAATGATCTCGAACGCGTTACACCATCGCAGATTCCGAAGAGGGCACGGGAATTTGAGTCTTCTTACAGCTAATTCTCTTTTGCGAATCGTGGGTCTGCCGCACGCCCCCAGCCAACAAGAAGTGGCAGAAAGATGTCGGTGAGGTAATGCAAAGAGTAGTGGAGGGTCTCGAGATGCAACCACAAGCTGCCGCGATCTTTTCGGAAAATGCGCACACGACCACTTGCCCTTTGCGATGATTCGTTCCTGAGATCTTTCGGCTGTCGGCATGGAAGGAGAGGGCTCCGCCACGGACGCAATACCGCCATTGCCGGTGACGCCTTGATGATTGGAGAGTTCCAGCAGATGACTTGGGCTGCCGAGTGTCGGGACTATGTGGAAGTCTTCCTTGCCGTCGACTTTCGGTCTTCTTACATACAACACCAGCCTACTTTGCCCACAACTTCGCGAAATCAAAAGGTGTCTGATGATCGGCTGTCGGCAGCACAGCCAAGAACCTGGTGAAGCCACCGTTCGTATTGCCGGCGAGATGAACATCACTCACCAATAACGACATCGCATCACAACTTGCCAGACGAGGCTTGGAGATTTCATCAACATCAACTGGCGTCCCTTTTCGAAAGCGTGGAACTCAGCCTTGCTGGTTGCTTAGCCTAGCGAAGAGGACAAAGGTGGTGTGTCACGTGCCGGAGGCGCAATGCCTTGCTCAGCCTCAGCTCGGGTCCTTCCCGATGTTAGTGTGATGACCTATGACTGCTGTACGACATGCCACAGGATATAAGTAAACGGTAGGACTCAGACCAAATACTTGGACATAGAACAACAAGCCTAATTCGAAGAATTACGACACACGACTTTGTCCTCAATCATTCCACAACTTTTATACTCACATACGGCTGTTCCTTTAGCGCAATCACTTACTGAGAACCACAATCATGTCTGCTGGCACAGTAGTGGGCAAGATCGTACTGGATCACCCGTCCAAATATCATTGTGGCCCCGATGATCCCGTTACCGGCCATGTAGCGCTCATATACCACGCCCGCGCAAGACAATCACATTCCACCGACCTTCAAACACTGTTCGGGCCTCTCAAGATATTCGCCGAATTCACAGGGCGCGCAAAGACAAAGATTCACAAGAGCAACGGAAATTCCTCGTCGACATATCGAGGCCGGGCTCCTCTTTTTGCGCAGCACCACAAGATTTATGATGGCACTTACAACTCCAAAGCTGGAGAGTGCGTGCGGTTTCCATTTTCTTTCACTTTTCCCGAGTGTACTCAAAACATGCCTGGCCAGGGAGACTTCCGAAATGATATAAGATTTCACGAGGAAGCAGGCGGACCATTGCCACCTACCTTCTCGACAAGTGGTATGGGATTCACCAGGAACTTTCTCGCATTCGTGGAGTATCGCATCGGTGCTTCCATGCGCATGCCAGGCATAGACGTCGACATTCGTGGTCTGGATAATGAGGAGCTCCGCCCTGTCGTACTATACGAGCAGCCACCTCCACCTGTCGACGAGGCAGCCCAACCAAAAACGCGACAATACAGCCACACCGTCGAGATTCAGAACGAATATCTGCTGCCTGAAGATCAACGGCCCAGCGGGTTCCGTCAAAAGACCAAGTTCATGCTCTCTTCGCAGCAGTACCCCACTTATATTTTCGACATCGTCTCAACAGTACCGTCTGAGATCTACCTAGGACAGCACCTGGCTTTCGAACTCTCCGTGCACCCCAACTTCAACCGGTGCACTGCACCTCTACCACCTGAGGTCAAACTGATATGGCTCCGCGCCGAGCTGCGACCTCGAGTTGATATTCGCGCCGAATTTGGGTTCTTTTCGGCGGAAGAGGCTCACAAGAGCGGACATTCGCCTCCGTTGCCCACCGAGATCTTGGACAAGGATGTGCCATTTTCCAAAGCCAACGATCACACGAAAGTCGTTCGGACTCGTGGTCCCGTGGTAGGGATTCAAAGCTCGTTCTCTACCTATAACATCTGTCAGCAGTATACGCTGGAGGTAGAATACTGCGTCTCTGCTGCTGGAAAACAGAAGAGTTTCAAACGACAGGTGCCTGTGGAGGTGCATGGTCCTGTGGACAACGGGTTGATGAGGCCGCGGACGCATACTTCGAGCAATGGAGACTATGCTGAAGCATCTTCATCGGCAGCTGCTGCAGATGCCCTGCCGGAGTATGAACGACCTCCGGACTATAACCAAGTGCTGGATACCACGACAGAGAACGACGAGCCTGAGAGCAGTGGCGCGGGAAAGGGGAAAGCTGCGATGCTGTGATGATCTCGAATGTGTACGATTGGCGTAAGGTGATGGCTTGATGACTACGCGAAGGCTCATAGATAGTCATTTCTCATCTCGCGGAATTCGGATGTGGCACATTACGATTATATGATACCCTGCACTATTTAGATGCCCTCATTACTTTATGGAAAGCCTGGATCGCTTCGAACCCATTACCCTCGTCAGCCATATATGCCTATAAGGAAAGCATTGCCATTAATGTCGCGAAAATAGAATTGCACAAGCCAGCGATACCCATGCCGTCGCCATGATGCCCAAGAAAGACAATACTCCCCATCACATCACTTCTTTGCAATGGTCGCTCGTCCGACCCTCGTAAGCGCAGCATTATCCAACGTCTGTTCCGCCTCTCCACCCACCGCAACACTCACCAAAGCCGCACCCAGCACCTCAACCGGAATCTGAAACCCACCCGGAATAGCCCAGCTCACCCAGCTACCCGGCATGATCACCATCCGCGGCCTTGCAATAAACGACTTCCAGATTTTCTGGTTCTGCGCCTCGAAGTCGACGAAGTCCTGCTCTACTTGCCCACGTTGCTTCAAGCCCGACAGCCCGGGAGGGAGACGAGTGGTCTGGTCGCGGACTATGGCGGCGCCGCTTAGGAGCACGAAACGGAAGGGTTTACCGCTGGGGATTTTAGGCGCGAGGGAGGTGGCGAAGGCGCGTTGGGCGGCGAGGGGGTATTGGACGTGGATGTCGATGTTGCTTGTTGGTGCGCCGAGGGCCCTGTTTTGGGTGTTAGAGATTGCTTGATGGGTTGAAGGATGATGGTACTGGTGGACATACCATATGCATGCTTCGGAGCCTTCGAGCTGCGCTAGCTCTTCGGGCGTGTACTGCGTGTAGTCTTTCTTGATGATGGTCTGTAGTTTTGCATGCTGGACGCCAATATCGCGACGACTCAGTACCACGACAGTGGTAATTGATGGAGATGATAGGGCACTTTGCAGAGCGGCACCGCCGATTCTTCCTGTTGCGCCTGTGAGGATGATCTTCATGATGACCGTATATGTATAGACGATGGCGGTATTGCCGCAAGCGCGCAAGGCTGTTGTTTCTTCAAGACTTTAGACTTATGTGGCAATAGTGCGTTGATGCGGTAAAACAATGCGGTACTTTGATCGCACGCAACGCTTGACTTATACCAAAGACGATCAAAGTGATGTGAATACTTGTTATCGGGACATCTTTTGTTCGTCTCCCAGATGACCTCTCTTCCAGGCACGGCTGATGGCAAGCGGAGAGAAGTCAAGCCGCCTTGCGTTGCCTCGCATTCGCATTCAAAGTGACATTCGTCCATTCCGCTACTTTCCAACAATCATCAATAAACATCATCGCGACGAAGTGGCAACCTCATTTGAGTCATTTGCGGCCCAGAAGACCAGTGCTCGATTTCGTGTTTTTTGATGTCGTGATGTCAGATCTTCTGCTCATATGTTAGTTGGCGACAAGGAGCGGTGCTTGTCCATAAGTCTGCGCATCTCACAACAGCTCTCAGTATTTATACCAACGAACAAAAGCACTTGAAGGTGAATTTAGGCCATTTTTATACTGACGATAGCAAGTGGATATCATGGCAGCATCTTGTACCACCTGAATTCCGGTCGATCTTCATTACTAGTGAGAAGATCGTACGCGTACGCAGATTTATGAGCACTTGCTGCATGGTACAATATATGAACCTGTATTCATAGATCCTCGGACCGCGATGATACAAGTTCATAAAAGGACGCACACATCTGGCCAAGTTTCATCGTATGTGGTGTGGGTATCATGGTTCAACAGGCGCAACAATCACAGTTCGAATAGATATTGTCGAAAGAACAAGCTCAATTCAAGCTATGGTACAATGCGATTCCCCGTGAATCATTAACTCCTGATGTTCAGTCATACCCAAGAAGATAGAAACAGAATCCCTCAAAGCGCGCTCACTCCACGATGCTGGTAGCATTCGCAAGCGCAACGATCTCATCCACCACCAAGTTGCCATCCTCGCCATGCGAGCTCACGACGTCGCCAATCTCGGCACCCGCGGGGATGTAGAGGTTGAATCCCCTCTTCGTCAGGTAATACCGGTGGGGAGGATCGATTGTTGGAGGGCCGGGAGGTTGTGCAAGTCCGCCGCTGTTTCCCATGTTGCCGTCTAGTCTCACATTAGTAAGGCCATTGCGTAGTGCAGGCAACTGATCCCACGACCCAACTTACCGTTTACGCATTTCTTCGAGGTGTCCGCGCAATAGTCGATCCCAGCGTAGTTCTGGAATACGAGTTTGAACCAGCCTTCCTCCCCGTGAAGTCCACCAGTGCTCGCATAATCGCCCTGCGACTTGTAGAAATCCTGGAGAAGATCCATCTTCCCTGTAGCGAGCAGCGTCAGTACTGAAGTGCGGACTCAACTGTAGGAGGTGATGGTTAGACTTACACTTATTCTGCATACGTGGGACACATCGATTGATCGGCAGAGTGTCTCTGTGCATCATTCTGTCCCGGTCGGTGGTCTTGAAAGGGAACTCATCGCACTCCCAAGCCCCCTTCTTCTCGTACGGCGACTTGGTGCATCGGTTGCCGATCTGGCAACCAGCCTCGCGTCTCCTCTCCTCGGCGACTTCGAGCGCCTTGGGAGAGTCACCGGCAGTCTGCTTGTCATAGTACATCGCCGAGGGGAATTCCATGCAGTTGATGCCTATGGACGAGTCAGTATGAGTGGTTTGAGCGCAGTGATGGTCCCGTTGTATAGTTACCGTAGCACATCGTCTTGCACACCTCTGCTTCCGTTGTCAGCGCTTGCGATGCATAGTTGATGCCATGTTGAGCTTACCTGTCATGTCTCCGTAACGATGGCCCGTGCAAGGGAAGTTCAAGGTGCCAGCAAGCGGTACCCTCTTTTGGTTGACAGGCGTCGCAAGTGTGTTAGGGATCATCAAAGCCAGAAGGCAAAGAAGCTCAGCGTAACGCGTCATGCTGGGTGGGGATTTGGAAAGATGAAATGAGGAGAGTCGAGAAGTTGAGGAAGTTGGGGTGATGAGAAAGAGGTAGAGAGTCGATTCGCTTCGACTTATATACTTATAGACACGATGTATTCAATGTTCGTGACCCAGGAGCCTGCGGGAACGTAGCATATAATAGCAGCGTACTGTTGTGAATGGTCTTCATGTGACGCTGCTACCGATTGTGGTAGTGAGATACGCCGATAGCGGCTTGCTTGAGCGTCATCGCTGTCCACGTAAGTGTTTGCCAGGTTAACGATACTTACGACGGACAAAGTTATGGCCAAGCAATTGGTCCATGAGTCCTTGACAGCACTTATCATGGTAGTGGTGATTGCTCGACAAACTATGATCGACGATGTTAATGTTACAGCAGACGCAGTCCCATAAGTCACGTTTCGCGTGCCAGCTGTTCCAATGTGGCAACCAGCACCTCAGCCTCACATTTCTGGGTGGTCGTTTTACTCTCTCGGCCAACTGTCCTCAGTTACTCCTCAGATCTCACGATGCTGTGACTCCACTCCATCCTCACGATCTCAATGCCCGCAAGATCGCCGGAATGGTCGCCACAGATGTGGGCAAAAAGTGATGGATGAAGCTTGCAAATCTTGGGTTGGCGGGTTGCGAAGTCGATCGGTTCATTCATGAACTTGGCATATGTCGGCGGCCAGTCTTCGTAGATTGAATCTGCTGGGAGCGTGCGGGGGAGGAAGTGTAGACAAGTCTCGATCCGTGGGTAGCTGTAATCGCCGCGAGGGTCTGGAATCTTGTCGCTCACGCTTTGCTGAAGTATGCCAGTGCTAGCTTCCGTCGGTCCAGTACAATAAACTGCAAATTGCCATTCTCCAACAGGAGCGGGGCCTCCCTGGTTGTCTGGGCCGTCGTTATCACTGTCATCGAACCAGCTCCGTACGTTGTCGAAACTTTCGTCCTGCTCAATCACACTTTCCAGGGCACGCATCTCGGATATTGGGATACGGTTGCATCTCGTGACCTTCCACTTCCCACGGTCCTCGTCGCAATGTACGACCGTCACGCCACGCTCTCTCCAGTCTTTTTCAGTAACGACGATGAAGCCAAACATGTATGCCGCGCAGCTGGCGTCGCTGTTGTCGTTTGCGTGCGCGAAGAGACGCTCAATCATGCGGAAATGATTGTCCAAGACGTCCTGTACGTCTGGCGCTGCGAAATCTTGGTTTGCGGGTTCCAAGTAGGAAAACGCTTCGTCCCATTCGGACTCACTGACGCTGGGTCCCAAGTCTTCCACACCGGCAGCTCTGACCGCGTCGTAAAATTCGTTCGCCTCCCCCGGCGCAGAGTCAAGGCAGTAGATAGGCCATTTCCGAGAACCCGTGATGTTAGGCCACTCCTGTTCGAAAAGCCTCAAAGCGATTTCAGGCAGTCGTAGAGCACACATCGTGACGCGTGGTGTCAGTTCGCTTGATACTGTGTGGCTTGTTCCAGAGCTGTTGCTAGTTTTGAAGGCGTGGCTCCGGTGTGTCGGATGGGAAACAGAAGTTGAGGGACAGGAGCTGGGTGCGAGGCGGGGGTTTGTGTGTTGTTGACTTTTGTTTGCTCCAGCAGTGAAGGAAGGTGCGCTTCGAGTAAGGGAAGATGCGACAGAGCGTGTCACGTGTTATCACACTTCACCTCACCTCAAGTCTGTAAAGCTGCTTGGTATACTTATCATTGGAACAAATGCAGACCCAACAGAAGAACGAAGCACTCGCTCGACCGACACTGACACCCACGCGTCACCGCGCAATAGAGTGCAGGCGATATGTGGAAGTCCTTCCCTTGCCCGTTCTCTTCTTGACGTACATGTATTTAGATACATGCCTGCAATTCTGCTTACGCAAACCGTGTTACCAATCTACTCAGCTATAACCTTGTGGATATGGTGCGTTATAGAGGTGATGTTGTCCGGCGGACGAAGCAATGCTTTGCGCGCTACGCTTACTAGCCAAGGGAGAGGCTCGATTGTCCAATCAAAGAAGAGCTGGGCTCCGCGGAAGCTAAGGGGTTGTCGCAAATTCCCAAGCTCATAATCAACTCATAATCGCCTGAAGATTGGACATCTTCAAGCGATTATTTACGGGGATCTCGAACCTCGCGCCGCCTAGTCGCCTCACGCAATGATTCGAAGGTACAAGGTGGGATGTTGTGGGTGCTACTCAAGTACACCCGATCTTATCTCACTCCTCCAATCAAAGAGAAGTCGATGTCGACGGACGCTAAGGGGATGTCGCAAATCTCGCAACTCCTAATCAACTCCGATGCGGCTGAAGATTGGACACCTCGAAGCGCCCGGCAATTCCGCTGCAGCCAAAGACATCCGAGCGCTTACACATCACACCAATCAACCCTCGCGCACACATACACTCTTGCATCCAGCCATGCATGCCGCGCTCGTGGCTGCTGTGACCGCTCGTAGCCCATCTGGGCGGATGGACTCGCCTGGTAGATCTCTAATACCGTTGCAGGACGTGACAAGTCATGTAGGTGCATCTCTTCTGTTTCTCCAACATCTGCGACCGCCTCTTTTTCGCAAGATCGGGCCTGCTGCAAGATGGCGAGAGGTAGACAGGTCTATCTCAGCTACACCGCGCTCGTACTGCTTTCTCTCACTACATATACTACAGCAGACCTCTGGAGCGTGGACATCGATCTCGGTCCAGCGCCTTTACCAGAAGATGGTCCGCCTTTCTCGGCCCACGCCTCGCGCGACAAATCCTTAATCCCATTCCAGGTCGTTGGCATCATTGGAAGCTATCTCGCCAGTGTCTTCATTATTGTGACATTGCTCTTGACGGTTGGCAGATCGCGGCGGAGGATAGCCTTGGACAGGGCAGCGGACGCCAGATGCACAGAAATGGTGAAACCAATGAACAGAGCCTTCGACCCAAGCCCGATCAGTCCGGTCAGTAGTCGGAGCTGGTACTCTCCACGCAAGCTCAAGTCAAAGAAGAGTGTTGCGGGTAGTGTGCGAAGTGGTGGAATGAGCAGTCCGATATCACCAACCGGCGCCAGTGTCATTAGCTTTGATGCCGCAGTAGTGGAGGCCGACAAGCAGAAACGGCAAGAAGAGATGGAGAGGCTTTATGCAGCAGTCATGGCACAAGATGAGCGCAGGTCGCAACAACAGGCTGCCAGTCCACCGCTGCCGCCACCGCCACCAATCCCCTCTGGATCACCACCTGAGTACTCTCGGAAGAGACCTCCAAAATTGATCACAAATGCGCCTAACTTGAAGCATCTGCAACCCACATCTGCACAGTACCCACCAAGCCCATGCAGTCCATCTACACCGAAGTCGCCAATACGTGCCATTTATCCTCCCGACGGGCCTGCGCCGCCTATGCCCTCTGGACCAGCAAGTCCTCTACGCGCCACATACCCATCACATACAATGTCACCTGTATACCAGCCACACCAGGATCAACTGTACACCAATCGTGGCAGGTCAGCCTCGGAAGGCAGCCAGCGCTCGTCAAAGAAATTCCGCAAATCGCTCAAGAACATTAAAATCAGCTCGCCCATGGTCGTTGACGACAACAGTGACGGCGCCCGCACGCCTCTATCGCCACGCTTCTACGCAAATCCAGGCATCCCACCAGACCCACCCACAGCTCGTACAACCGACACGACCGACAGTCAAGCATACCCACCCACCACGCCAGGCACAGGCCGCTCCTGGCGCTACGGCGACGACATCCCGCGTGAAGTCCCACAAGAGGACCACTTCGACCAGATCCGCTCTCTTCCCCAACCCAACCCCCAACGCAAACCCCCACGCCTTTACCAACCTCCACCAACCGCTTCCTCGCCACCCCGCACAACAGGCCTATCCGCACCTCTTCCCTTCCGCCAAATCGACAGCCACCACGGCCCAGCGCCTGCCAAGACTACTTTCCTGGAGACGAAGCCTCGCAATCACTTCCTGACGGCGGCAATGGGGACGCCGAGGACGGGGCTTGCAACGCCGTATTCGCCTTATATGCCTTTTACGCCGTTGACGCCTGTTACGCCGAGGCTGGCGACGAGGGGCGAGAGAAAGCAGAGGATGCGCGAGGAAAGGGCGATCAGAGGGGCGATCGTGGAGGAGGACGCGGTGAAGGAGGAGGGAGAACTTTGGGGAAGTGGGTATTGAGTGCATGTTTGCGGTATCGATTTGACAAACGATCTCTGAGCAGGACTCTCAATAGGCTGAGTCATTCTATGTCCAACACTTATACCTGACGGCCGTAACACACTGTGGAGCAGAGCTCCTGTGTCATTGCCAATGTGCCCTCATGATCATGCCCTATGATTCCTACAGCGTCATGTTGGGACATCGAAGTCAGTTCAGGTTGTCGATGCGCCCTCTTTCCTGTTACGCCCTGACGAGCATTCTCGGTGAATGCGCTGTATACCAAAGCCAACTTATAAACTCCGACAGACCTTTACCTCTTGCCTTATCTTCTTCTCCCCAACGCAGAATTTCACCGAACAAGCTCCAATAAGCATGGGCAGCACATTCTCCTGTTTCGCGAAAGCCAAGAAAACCCGCCATGCAAGTCTGAGCATCACCACACCAGCCGACCATGCGACTTCCAGGATCGCCATACAATCGCACACGACCGATGTCAGTCCATTTAGACTCCTCGATTTGCCAGTAGAGGTTGTGGCTCGTGTTACTAGCTTTGCCAGCAGCGAGACCTTGATTCCGGTCCGCCTCGCTTGCAAAGCGCTCGAGGACATCACCTTCGATCGGTTCGCTACTGAGAACTTCTCTCACGTGTACTGCTGGGTTGCTATTGTCGATGACTTCAAACGACTTGGAGAGATCCTTCAGCAATCGCCACGGCTCAGTAGTAGGATGCGACAACTCACATTAACTACCAACGCCCTCAAAGACCAGCCAGAAAGTGCCATCAATTATGTGCGACACGAATCAGGAAGTGAAGAGACTGCACGAGCCGATGCAATCAGGTTCATCCACCTCGCTGACGACCCAAGCTACTTTGCCACCATCAGCATCTTACGCACACTCCAAGATATTCAGCGCTTGCCACAAGACATCTTTGTCACTGCCGACCTCCCTACAACTCGTACATGGTTGCTGATGTCGAATGGTGAATTCACTGACTTGCACACCTACAAATTTCTCCCGCCACATTGTACGCTCTTTTCACTAGCCTTATCGCGCCTCAAGACCCACTCGCTCAGGCTCGACCAATTCACATTCGCGGCATCCGATGATCTTTGGGCGTTCAGCAAAGCAGACTTGCTGGCCGCTATGTCTGCTTTGAAGACTTTGGACATCAGTGGACGTGTGCGTGACGAAGACATGCCCATCTACATTGACATCCTTCAGAGTGCCTCGCGGCTGCAGTACCTTGGATTTAACACTGGCATTTATGAAACAGACGTCGGGGAGACGATCTATTTCCTACCACTTGCGTCAGAATTCTTGTTGGCGAATCGTCTTTCATGCCTAACAAGCCTCAAGATCACAAGGGCTATCATGGACGGCAACAGCTTGATCGAGGTATTCAAACGCTGCCAGAACACCTTGACGCATATGGTACTACGCTACGTGGCTTTGACAACAAACGATGAAGACTTGATGCCTGTTCATCAAGCAATGCTTGCAATGCCAAAACTGGAGTTCCTCGAGCTGCAATGGCAATGCGCAGGTATCGAGCCGTATGTGATCACCAACACTCCGCACGGTGGCGTATGTCCGGAGAGTCACAAGTATGAGGGAATAGAGGCTATCAAGGGATGACTGCGAGAACTCTTGGATAATCAGATGTACTTGTACTACAAGAAACCTGATCCACAAGAGCAGTGATGGGTATCTGGAGACTTCGTGGCAAGCGGAAGGTATTCAATTTTGTAATCACGCAATCATTTCCACTGACGGGTCTGACCAATTGAAGCGCTGCTCTAAGAAAGAGCCCCACTGCCGCGGGTTGCAGTGCCGCGATGATTGTTGTGATGAAGTACATGTTTGGCTATCTTGAAGAGTCGAATTTGCCACCGAAACGATGGTATCGATGGCAATAGAGTGGTCAAGGAGACAAATGAGTGTGAGGTGCTACGTGTGACTCCTACCGATTCGGTAGCAAACACGTTACGAACAAGCTTGAGAGTAGATCTAGATACTTTGAAGAGTGTATAAGGGGCACCTCCCTCCTTCTTGTCATTGACTTGTGGCGACGCGACCACGCATATCTTCTGACGACTGTCAATGGAGACTGAGGCACACGCCAGCGCTACGGTGCTTGCTCATCATGCATTTACGATGCACCATGTGCCAGAGTTCCTGATGGGGCCCATGTCTCACGTTATTGGTGAATGTTCTGCACACCCGGCCTACTTTATAAATTCCGACAGACTTTTCTACCTTATATCTTCCACACAATAATCCAACCCTAGGACTCCACCGACCACTTCATCGAACACTCCACCACGCGCGTGCCAAACATGGGCATCGTGTTCTCCTGGTTCACAAGGACGGAAGTCGCCGATGAAGCACAAGCTAGCCTCCCTACGCCATCGAGTTTTGCATATGACAACCCATTCAGACTCCTTGACCTACCACCAGAGCTTGTGGATCGCATTGCTAGCTTCGCCGGAAGCGATGCTTTACTTTCCCTTCGTCTTTCTTGCAAGGCACTTGAGGCTATTACATTCGACCAATTTGCGACTGAAAATTTCGAGCATATATACTGTTGGGTAGCACGCACCTACCACTTTAGAGGTCTTAAAGATATCCTCGATCATTCACCACGTATCAGCGGCAGGATACGATATCTTACCTTGGCCGCCAACATCTTTGACTACCCACAACTGATGGCTCCGGAGGTCGTGCGACCCGTGCGCGTTCAAAGGGTACGTGGTGGACTTGTACCAGCAAATGCAGCGCAAGCTTCTTTTCTCCCCGACATCTACTGCATCGGTCTCTTGACCGTTCTGCGCGCTCTGCAGGGCGTACATCGCTTGCCACAAGAAGTTTCGGTCACTGTCAATCTTGCCAACATGTCCCACGCCGACTACGAACACGGACATCTCCATCATCCTCAGCAAGCTATAATGTTCGCAGTAGCTACGTCGCACTTAAATATCCACTCGGTCACACTTGACGGGTACGCTTTCGACAACTGTGACGATCTCTTGGCATACGACAGAGCGAATCTCATAGCCTCAATGTCCACCTTGGAAATATTTGAATTGGTGGATGAAATCATAGGAACAACGGGATCGCAGCTTTGCATAGATATCCTTGAAGATGCATCGCGTTTACGCCAATTGGGTTTCCATCCGGGCTTACGATATTGCAAATCATGCCAGTTGGCACCATTACCGCCAGAGCTATTGCTAGCCAACAATCTCTCGACTATCACGGATCTCCGCATCACAGCCGCCGTCATCGATACGGACAGCTTGGTTCACGCATTGGCACGCTGCCAGAAGTCTCTGGTTAACATGGTCATGTCTTACGTAGCTCTGTCAACAAACGATGGAGATTGGGCGAAAATAGTGCACGCGATGCTTGCGATGCCTGAGCTAAGTCGTGTAGAGCTACTACTGATACAGGCTGCGCCGGTGGAAGGACGTCGGTTTTTTCGCTTTCATTTACCGAACAACTTCACCTACCCGAAGAGTAAGATTTTTGAAGGAAGAGAGCGTGTTGTGGAGGGACTGCAATCGTTGTTGGATAATCACATGTACCTTTAGGAGTATGTGGTAGCTTGAGATTAATGAACAATGGGATTCAATCATGGCACGACATGGTACACGCTGGAGCTCATAGCGCACTTCAACCACAATTGATGAATCAAGATCTCGGAAAAGGAACACACGTAGTCTTGGTTGTGACAAAGCGTCTGCGCAACACCACTGGCAGAACTGATCAACTGATCAGGCCAAATTTACAGCAATGGAACGTGTCAGATACAGCGGACAAACATCGGCGAAGAGACAGATTTAAGTGAAACAGGAGCATTTATACATGTGATTAGCCCTGAGAAGCACGTTGTACTAGAGTATAGAGGCTTTGTCAAATGTGCGTCCATGTACCCTACAATCGACTTTCGACTCTGTGTTTGCGTTAAGCTTTTACATCTGTTAATGACGACAGTGATACACGCCTACGTAACTGATGCTTAACTAGCATTCAAACATGATGCATGGTATACCGTATACCTTGCCCGGAACTCTTTGGGCATAAAATGCCAGACATCCCCCGGTAAGTACTTGTTTTTTTTTACCTAAGTTTGTATCCGCTTCTAACCACGAGTGGCAAGTCATCGAACTCCCACCACATTCTTTCGTCAAACACGAACACCATGGCATCGACCCTAATTGAAATCCCAATAAGGCTGGCAGATTCTATGGGCACCCTGGATCACTTCAGGCTTCTGGGCCTATCAACAGACGTGTTGCACCATATCCTCGGCTTCCTTCATATGGAAACAATAATCAATGTCCGCCGCGTGTGCAAAGCCTTAGATGCGGTCACTTTCGATCGCTTCGCAGACGAGCATTTCGCACACATATACTGCTGGATCTACACACCTGATGCGCTTGGGCGTCTCAAGGATATCCTTCAAAATGGTTCGCGGCTTGTCGCTAGAATCCGACAAGTGACCTTGACCGACGAATACCTTGAGGACCGGACGATCCAAGACATGCATATGGTGAGAAATCAGAACGAGCACATAAGTATAATATGGTTTGATACAGCCTTTGCGTATCATCGTCGTGGTACAAAAGATCTCAAGAGCACACAGTCGGTTTTTTTGCATCGCATCCTCCTCGATTTGCAACGACTCCCGCAGAGCATAGCCATAGCACTTGACCTTTCCAACCACTACTTTAGCTCCGAGCTCTACACGCGCTCATGTCTTACGACATTTTTCTCGCTTATCACATCGCGTACAAAGATCAGCAGCCTTGCAGTTGACGATTCCACTTTTGGCCACATGGACGACATTCTTGAGCATGATCGAGCCGGCTTCATGGAGTCGATGTCGGCCATACGTACTCTCAAGAGTCACATCTGCGGCTGGCAAGTAACAGCATCGGATCCTTCAGGCCCACTGTTCACCGAAATCCTTCGTTTCGCGAAAGAGTTGCGACATCTGGAATTCAGCATCTCCATGCTCTTCCATGATGAAGTTGAGAACATGACGAAACAAAGCCTGAGAAAAGTGCCATCAGAGGTCTTTCAAGCCGGTCATTACTTGAAGCTCGAGAGTCTGACACTCGTACACTTGAGCATGAGCGGGAAAGATCTCAGCAAAATGCTACAACAGTGTCAATCGACACTCAGGCACCTCAATCTTCGCCGAGTGCATTTGAACTCGGGCGATGGAGGATGGAAGCATGTTGGCGAGATTATAGTCAAGGCGCCGAAGCTCTCATACCTCCAGATTCAGATGATATACGCATCTGCTGACGTTTCGGGGTTGACATCATACGCTTGCAGAGCAGTAAAGGATGGCAAACCTCCGGGCATCACGATCCTTGGAAGGGAGAATGTCGTGCGAGCGTCGCAAAGACTCTCACAGCTTGGTGCATCTTTGTTTGAGCAGTTGAGCTGACCTTCACATGAACAAACTATCAGATAATGTATGTACGTAGCTGTTCAAGGAGTCAATCATTGCGTGAGTCTTAGTGAGATGTGTAATTTATTAGTACTTCGCCAGAGACAAGCTGGGGATGAAATACCGAGCTCAAAGCTGTTATAAAGCGCACATACGGCATACGTAGGCGTGTGCAAACATCGAATTTCTGTTCAATGCACATCTGATCGATCGGATTTTGACTCTATTGGACGATCGATTTGGATGCTTGCTGTGCTCCAGGTGTTTGCCAGAGTAAGCCAGGTAACTTAGGCAATTATTCACCAAACGACAGGCTTGATTCATGCTGGAACGGTCTCCTATACAGTATGACCTGAGCAGCGCCGTGGAGCAGAGAACTGAGGAAACTTACGGAGTGCGGACGTAGTCTCTGTCATTGACTTTTGGATATGCAATGGCAATACCATTGAGCTTTCGTTAATATGGACAGCTTTGCGAAAGCAGCGTGACTAGTGCCTATCTGTCATGCACATATAGTACACTGTGCATCAGACCTCCTATTATATAAAGTCTCCGTTATTTGGAAAGTAATCGTATTTCTTTTCCAACAGCTTAACCTTCCATCATCATCGCCAAATCCTCGACGGCCTCGACCAGCATAATCACTCCGACTACTAATTCCGAGCACGATCGCCCAGTCACACGATGACGACAGAGATCTCCGAGTACCTATCCGAGTCGAACACTATGAGCAAACCTGCGATCTTGACAATGCCTCCGGAGCTAATTTGCCGCGTAATGAGCTTCCTCGACACAGAGATGCTGCCAACGATCCGACTCACTTGCAAAGACCTAGAAAATGCTACATTCGACCGATTCGCGGAAGCCCATTTCGCACATATATACTGCTGGGTTTTCAGGCCTGCATCTTTCCACCGCCTGAAGGACATATTGCAGAACTCCCCAACACTTAGGGATAGGATCCGGCGTGTCACATTGACCGATAATCCCTTCGAAGACCTGCCGCCTAGCGCTTTACACGTTGTGCGAGAGAACAATGACTTCCCCGACGATAACTGGCAGCGGGTCTTCATGGGATACACCCTGCAAGAATATGGCGATACCATGACGGCGACAGGACTTATTTTGATGCAGCGTGTTCTTCGCGATCTGAAAGAACTCCCGCAAGAGGTCTCAGTCGATGTTGAATTCTTGCGTAACAGCGACTGGTTTCGCGAACAGCATGAACGCGCATTTCAGGCGACCATGTTCGCTCTCGCTATGTCGCAGACCCCTGTCAGCAGTCTCACATTCGACAGTCGGAGCCTTGCGCACATCGATGATATCGTAGCACACGGAAGAGCCGAGCTCTTAGCGTCAATGTCTACAGTCACGTCTCTCACTTGCCTTGGAGATTTTTGGTTGTGGCCTGCTTCCACGAACGTGGAGGTCTTTACAGATATTTTCCAGCCCATGACACGACTCCGTCATCTGACATTCGCGCCAAGTCATCCATCGGACGATGAAGATCACGTGGGGCAGAGTTTCTTTCTTCTGCGAGCACCACGATCGATCTGGAGGGCGATCGACTTCTCAAACCTCGTGAGTCTGGATCTCAGTCATGCCATCCTCAGTATCACAGAGCAAGACTTGAGCAGAATTCTGGCGCAATGTCGGTTGACATTGACGCACTTGACGCTTCGCCGAGTGGCTTTGGCGGCAGGCGACGAGTGGTGGAAGCGTGTTGGACAGGTCCTCCTCACCATGCCGGTATTGGTAATTTTGGAGCTTCAAATGTTGCATTTGGGGGACGAGTTCTTCGGCTTCTGGGCTGCAGTGGTCACAACCTTGAGTGATGGAGACCCTCCTGGTGTCAGGCCGGAAGGGAGGAAGGATATTGTCAAAGGATTGCGGGAGCTTGCATATTTTGGGCCATCATTTTTCGAGAGGTTGAGATGACGGCGTGATCTAAGGAGTAGCAGTACCCTAGCACCCATTATCCACTGTCTAGAGCTTTTATAATCTCAAGAAGATCACATCTTCAATTCGACACGGGACATCTTGAAGCAACTCCCTGAGAGTGGTGTCACAGCATGCCTCTGCCCAACTCCAGGTCTTACTTCTGGCTCTGGTGGCCTGTGTCCGCATGTTCCGCCAACTCAATGGTAATATCTTCCTGCTTCGTTCCAATGTGCGCGTCTGTATGAACAGCTCCTCCGAACAAGACATCGATCTCTTCAAGTGGTATACCCTTCGTTTCAGGTATAAAGAACCAGACGTAGACGAACAGAACCACGTTGATGGCACCGAACATGTACATCGCATAGAAGCCCTCATTGGCCAGGAAGAGCGGGAATATTTGTTGTAGTACGGCGTTTGCGACATTCTGTGCTTGTGCGGACATTGCAATAGCTTGGTTCCGCACGTTCATGCTGAAGATCTCACCGGTCCAGATCCAAGTTGTGGCGCCCCATGACGGCTTGAAGAAGAATGCGAAAAGGAACATCAGGAAGACCGTGGCGATTCCGACAGGCCGGGACTTCTCGCCATCAGATCCGCCTGGCGTCTCTGTCACCACAGCTGCAGCCGTCAACATACAAAGTGCCATGCCGACCGCACCCACGAGGAAGAGGAACCTGCGACCGAAGCGATCCACGATCCAAGTCGCGTTAAGCGTGAAAATGATACCCAGCGTACCATTCAGGGCATTGATGAGCTGGATGGTGGAGTTGTTCGAGAATACGTTTTGGTAGATAATGGTACTGTAATTGTTGAGAGAGCCTTGACCGGTCAGTTGTTGTCCGACATTTAGAAGAACAGCGAGCACTGGTAGGGTATTAAGTTAGTGTCAATCTGCTTCAGTCGGTGTTTCGATTAAGCCTACAGAGTCTCTTTCTGACCGATCTATCGGTCCACAAAGCTGCGTAGCCAGTGACATTGTTGTCTTTCTCGTACTGAATAGCTCGACAAATATCTGCTGTCTCGGCCTGGACCCGCTCATTGTCGTCTCGGACAAGCTGGAGTGCCTTCACGGCTTCCTCTATGCGGTCTTTCTTGATGTACCAACGAGGGCTTTCGGGGCAAAACCAGATGGTTGGAATGATGATCATTGGCGCCAGTAGCTGGAAGATCAGAGTCATACGCCAATCCCAATTGCCAAGACGCTCGCTGTTCTTGGAACATGCATAATTGATCCAGTAGGCCAGAAAGCTACCGACAGAAAAGTTCATCTGCCTGGCATGATCTCAGCTGTTCGATTCAGTGGTGGAGAACGTGAGATGAACACTTACCAGAAACTCATGATCTTGCCACGACTCTCTGCGGGAGCAATCTCACTGATGTAAGTAGGTCCTGCCGGTAGTGCAATGCCCTGTCCCATCCCGACGATAGCCCGGCCAGCGATGAGCCCTCCCATATTGCGCGGGCTGAACGTTGAGACAAAGGTCGCGATGATCACGATTACACAGCCAACCATAATAGCGACCTTGCGGCCCCAGCGATCCGAGATAGGCGCAGAAAAGAAGAAGCCTGTGATGTCAGCCATCCGGATGTGAATCTAATTACGGACCGAGTTGACACATACCAGCAACGATACCACTGCAAGGCAAGTCAGACACGCGGGCCTCTTTGACATAGCAACGAACTTACCCGACTGTGTATGCAGTATTGACAGATCCGATAACGTTCGGCCCAGGGTGATGGAAATACTCTTTCCAATTCGAGGACCCTTGAATCGCATTGAAGGTAGAAGAGTCGTATCCGTAGAGTATCATCGTGGTAGCTGCCACAAGGCAGACGTACCAGACGTACACCTTCTGTTTCGTCCAAGTCATCTCTGTGAAACTCTGTTGATGTTCAGTGCTCACAACCGGAGTCAGAACTTAGCGCACAGTTATGTGCTGAGTTGATGGCCCATACCGAGTGAAGCTGAAACAGGATCTCAACATCGATTGGTGGCACTCCAATGCTGCGGGCAGGTCACATTGCATGTTCTTGGCCTCCATCCTTTGCGATGTACACCACACCAAGCGAATGCGCATGATTAGACGCAACGTTTCGTGGACGAAGCATCGCGCAGCATGTCGCAGAGCAGATCCCGGCAAACCAAAATTCACACACAGAACTTGGATCTCGTGACCGTCGAATCTGTACTGAGCCAAGACGCGTAGGATGCTAGAAGTGTCCAAGGAGCCAACATCTTTACTGTCTTTGTCGTTATGACTTATGATCGACATTGATATTGTGCCATCTCGCGTAGATCCCGGATTGATAGGTGGAACATCGTGACCCCACGAGTTGTTACGACAGACCCAAGACATGTATGCAAGAGAAGCGAAACAAGCGAGCAGCACGATTCACGCGGCTTTAAAAATGGTCGAGAGTACTCTCAAAGACGTCTCCTTGTTCGTGTTAATAAGCACCGAGATGTGGGCTACCCCGCCGGGTCCATTTAGCCGTTGAGTCCGCAAAGTAGGGCAGATTGTCGGACTGCAGTTGCCTGTTTGGAAATGCTCTTCCTGGCCACATGGAGAAATGCCAGATACGCCGTACGGCTCCACACTCTGGCATCGTGCTGACCCGAGTGGTCTAAGAAGCTCAGAGCATGACTAAAAACCTGACCAGTTCCTGTCGAGCGTTCGTCGGTGTACCAACTAGAGCTGTCTCGGAGAGATGGCCGTCATACAAAACCCGATCATCCAGGGATTCAACCCTGACCCATCCATTGTGCGAGTCGGCAAGGATTACTTCTGTACCACTTCTACTTTCGAGTATTTCCCCGGCGCTGCCATCTACCACAGCCTCGACCTGATCAAATGGAAATTGATTGGCCACGCCCTCACGCGCAAGAGTCAGCTCGACGTGAAGACAGTTGAACCCGGTGGCGGAGTTTGGGCAGCAACCCTCCGATATCATGACGGGTACTTCTACTTGACAACGGCTGTTTTTGACCGATATCGCCCACAAGTCGACGATCGCGTCTGGCCGAGAGGATTCTATGTCAAGACCAACAATATCTGGGACTCGAGCTCATGGTCAGATCCGACTTACTTTGATCAGCCAGGATTTGACCAGGACCTCTTCTGGGATGACGATGGTACTGTTTACCTGTCGACAACTTATCGCAAGGTCGACCGATCGCCGACGAGCAAGCTGAAGGACTTTGCTATCCACATTTGCTCGATCGACTTGGAGACCGGCGACTCGACGTCTCAGCCTTCCATGGTGCGAGAGTCGGCTTCAGGAGTGTCTGAGGGCTCTCACATCATCAAGCGGGGCAAATATTACTACCTCTTCACCGCAGAAGGCGGCACCGAGTCTGGACATTGCGAGTGGGTGATGCGGAGCGATCAGGGGCCTCTTGGGCCTTATGAGCTAGGCCCTCAGAATCCTCTCTGGAGGAACGGTGTCGAAGACGAGATCCAGAACACGGGGCATTGCGACCTTGTTGAGGATGAAAAGGGCCGATGGTGGGCTGTGAGTCTCGGAGTACGGCCTTTGCGACACGATGGCTCTTTCCATACATCTGTTTTTGGTTTGTGATCTGGTTTCGAGCACACTGATTGGCACCGCTGACCTTTTGTAGGCAGGGAATCGCTGCTTTTACCTGTAGTGTGGAAGGACGACTGGCCAATATTCAACAACGGTGAAGCTTTGCGTCTTCAGCTAGAAGTCCCCGATGGATACCTTCTAGATCCTCCTACCGCATGGCGAGATGACTTTACTTCTCCGGACATGCAGCTCGGATGGTATCGAAAGAGTATGCGGCACTGCAATCAGCATGCGACAAACAACACTGACATCGAACACAGACACGCCAATCAAAGTCGACTTTGCTCTGAAGGGCACGCCGCAGCACCTCGAGCTTTTCGGAGGACCGTGGAATCTTTCGGTTCCAGCTGTTCCGACTATGTTTCTACGCAAGCAAAGTGCGCGTCGTACCCGATGGTCCACCCGGCTCGATTTTCGACCCACGTCAGGCCGGACAGAAGCTGGCACCGTCGTATGGTGGAACTACCTGACGTACAGTAGCATGGGCGTGCGGCGAGCAGCTGACGGCTCGCGCATCATTCGCTTCAAGCCGGCGGAGGGAGCAGAGAAGTCAATTGGATTGGAAACGAAAGATGCAGATGTCCTATTGGTAATCGATTGTCAAGATCTGTATTATAGACTTGGCTTCCAAGAAGTAAAAGATGGAAGCAGTGACGACGTGAGCGAGATCACATGGGTTGGGAGTGTCAGCACGGATATCATGACCCGTGATCCGACGGTCGGAGCAGCGTTCACTGGCATGATGATGGGTGTCTACGCATTTGGAGAAATGGAGCGTTGTCTTGTGCCCGCAGTGTTCAAGTTCGCGGCTTTCGAATAGATAGAAGCATATCGTTGGATTTAGCGTCTTGAGAAACAGCTGAGTTCAAGCACCACTCGCCCAGTTTCGCCGACCATAAGTTTACCAAGTTGCATTAGTCTGAGCAGCGAACAGTTGCGGGCATTTCGAGCGCTGTGCAATACGGACAGATCGAAGCCCAGTACTTGGCATATGCCAGGGGCCGATCGTTGATCGTCGAGGAGCGGAGAATACCAAGCAGCTGACCAGATGGACTAAGACACTGTCAGCTCCAACGGCATTATTGATTCCGTGGAGACCAGTAATAACTCCGTAGGACGGCTAAGCGCATGAGCTGTCTGCGTGACCGAAAAGACACTCGGCGGTCTTGAAAGACTCGTGCTTTTCCGAGTCAAAGTATTAAAAAAGCATCGTCACGCCCAATGACAGCCCTGCCATCATAAACCCTTGCATTCTTCACATTGCAGTTTTGAAAGATGGCACCACCCGCATTTGTTGCTTCCTGGATCTTCTTAGGGCTGTGCCTGACTTCACAGGCTCTCAGCGTGCCATCAAGACGACAAGCCGCATGCGAGCATTGCGAAGACGAGGCTCACGGATTCGCATCGCTGGGACCATCCACGACCGGCGGAAAAGGCGGCGATATCGTCGTCGTAACGTCCCACGAGGAACTAGTCGACTACGCCAGTCGAGAAGAGCCATTGATCATCCGAGTCGAAGGAGAGATTGTGTCCAACCCAAAGGGCTTCGAGATTCCGATCGCGAGCAATAAGACTATCATAGGTGTAGGGTCGACCGCGCACCTCGTCGGCGGCGGCTTCGCGATCAAAGGCACGAGCAACATCATACTCCGCAACCTCGAAATCTCGGACACCCGCATACCAGAGGACTGGCCGGGCAAGACCGAGGACTGGGACGGAATCCAGGTCGACGCCGGTAAAAACATCTGGCTGGATCATCTGAAAGTATGCGTCAACAAGATCTCATCCCTCCTTTCAAGTGCTCGAAAACTGACTGCCACCGAAAACAGTTTGCCCGCATGAACGACGGTCTCATCGACCTCCGCAAGGACTCGGACTACGTCACGGTCTCCAACTGCATCCTCTCCGAACACAACAAAGCCTTCGGCATCGGCTGGACGAACAACGTCACGGCGCGAGTGACGATCAACGACAACTTCTTCAACTCCACCCACGCCCGGAACCCCAGTGCCGACAACCTCGCGATGTGCCACATGTACAACAACTACCATCGCAATCTTACATCATATGGCAATTATGCTCGAGGCCACACCCAGCTGCTTGTGGAGACTTCGTATTTCGAAAACGTGAATGATCCGCTGATTGCGGGACCCAATGCCACTATCAAGTCCAACTGGTTGATTTTTAAGGACTGCACGGGACAGACCATGCTTGACGTGAGATCTGAAGAAGTCTTCAGTGCGGCGGAGTACTACGAGTACACGCTGCGCGACCCTTACGATGTGCCTAACGACATTCCGTACTTTGCTGGGCCTTCGGAGGAGATTGGGTCTTGAGGATTTTGGTGATCACGCAAAGGATGCAGAATCAATTCGTTAACTAGGATTGTCTGTGCGATCGATCAATACTTCGCCAAACACAAACTAGCGTTCGTACCACCAAATCCGAAGCTGTTAGTAAGCGCAACGTCCACTTTGTGCTCTTGCGCGACCTTCGGAATGTAGTTGCAATCAAAATCCTCCGGAGGATCACCAGGACTATCCAGGTTGAGCGTCGGCGGCATTATCCCCTACAAAAGCTTCGTCAGCCAAGTTCCAGTCGTAACATCCTGCATATCAACAACTCACATCACGAACAGCCAATATCGAGAAGATCGCCTCAACAGCACCCGCAGCTCCCAATAAATGCCCGACAGCGCCTTTCGTGCTGCTGACATTAATTTCCGAGGCATGTTGCTTGCCGTTGTCGCCTAGTAGGAGTCTTTTAATGGCTCTGTTTTCTGAGGCGTCGCCCAGTGAAGTAGATGTGGCGTGCGCGTTGATATAATCAACATCGCGCGGCTCGATTTTCGCATGTCTCAAAGCGCTCCGCATGGCCAGATAAGGCCCCTGTCCGTCTTCGCGAGGCGCTGTCATGTGGTGCGCGTCAGACGAAAGACCGTAGCCTTTGATCTCTGCGTAGATATTCGCTCCGCGGGCTTTAGCGTGCTCAAGCTCCTGTACATCGTCAGCCATCTATCACCATCATCGTCCACAAAACCATCGATCGAAAAAGAAAAAAGAAAGACCAACCTCAAGAACAACCACCCCCGCTCCCTCCCCAATAACAAACCCCGCCCTCCCCCTATCAAAAGGCCTACTCGCCTTCTCCGGCTCCTCATTCCACCCCGTAGCCAAACTCCTCGCCCTCGCAAACCCAGCAACAGCAAGTGGATGCACGCACGCCTCCGCACCACCCGCAACCATAACCTCCGCGTCTCCAAAAGCAATCATCCGCGAAGCATCGCCAATAGCATGCAGCCCCGTAGTACAAGCCGTCGTAGCAGCATGATTAGGCCCTTTGAAGCCATACTTCATCGACACGTGCCCGGCCGCCAGGTTAATCAGCAGCCTTGGTACGAAGAGCGGCGAGACTTTGCGATACCCGCCCTTGTCGAACGCAACAGACGTAGCATACGCTTCGTCCAAATTCCCAATCCCACTCCCCAGCGTCACGCCCGTCCTCTCCAAATCCTCCTCCCTGCTAGGAAACCACCCAGCATCCGTCAGCGCCTCCTGCGCCGACGCCACAGCGTACTGCGCGAAAAGCGCCATCTGCCGCTCCTCGCTGGCAGGAAGCCAGTCTTGAGCTTGCCAGCAGCCATCATCGCGGCTGCCCAGAGGTACCAGGCCTGCGACACGGCTGGGCAGAGACGCGAAAGCCGGGCCTTTAGAGTCTGTGGAGACGATGCCGGAGTGCGAGGCCAGGAGGCGGTGCCATGTTTGTTTTATGCCGGCTGCCAGGGGGGTCACTGCGCCGAGACCGGTGACTACTACTCTGCGCATGGCATTTCTGTATAGTATGGGTATACTATGCAGGTGTGTTGTGTTGTTGAATTGGATTGAGGTTTGGTGGAAGTGATGTTGATGGGGACGAATCAATGGAGGTGCAGGAAAGTCTGAGATTCACGCGGCTTTCGCGCGGGCGAGTCGGGCATGGCGATGGACACGAAATGTTTAATGCAACGCTCTTCGCACAATAGACTATGGCTGTCATAACACCTTTATTACTGCGATAATTTGACTAAAAAAAACAAGAGCGCCATGAAACTGCGTTGTTTCAAGATCTCCCGATGTGGCAAATCACAGACAGCATTGTCAGCAGTGCTCCTTCAAACCATGTACCTGGTGAGATTGTAAGGACTGTAATATCGTACTGCATTTCACTGATAGAATTACTCAGACTGTATAACTGCCGTAATTCAAAGACTCTCATGACGAAGAACAAGGAGATACGAAAAAACCCTGGGCACCGAATAACCAAACCTAGACCCGTCCATGCCAATGCCCAATGCCAATGCCAAAAAAACGCCATCCAAACCAGACCAGAAGGGAAAAAAAAGGTTACAAAATCGTTAGAATCATCCAAGCCATCCATCGTCATCGTCATCATGCTTACCTCCTCCTCCACCAATATTAAGCTCCAGTTTCGGCAAAGCAAAAGCAGCATCAACACCACCGATCTCACCAAGCTGAGGCGGCGCCTCCATTTTCTTCTTCGGGCTCGAACTCCTCGCTCTCGCAGCCTGCTCTTCGACAGCCGGGCCTTCGCGGACGAACCTGGTCTCCCACCCGTCTTCTGCTGCGGCGGCGACCCAAGCGCGGAGACCATCGTGGACACCGGAGTAGAATTTTTCTTTGCAGGTGCGCATGGTGCAGCCCATGGTCTTTTCGAAGCCGCTTGCTTGGAGTTCGTCGCGGAGGACGTTGCGGGCTGTTGCTGAGGGGAGGGATGCGATCAGGCCGTTGAGAAGATCGAGGTGCGCTGCCATATAGGTGGTTGCGTCCCATTCTACGCCTCCGATGTAGGGTGCTGCTGGGACCGGCGGACGAAGGCCAGGGAAATGGCGTTGAGTGTATGTGGCTGTTGGTGCCCGGCCTTGCTCCCTCGAAAGCTCGTGATCCGATGCAGCTGCTTGGGTGTCATCTGCACCGGCTTCGCCAGAGGGTTTAGGCAGAGGTACAACGTTGAGGTGGTGCAAGAAGATCCAGAACACCTCCTTGGTGACATTGGTCACCTCTTGGCACCAGAGTTTGTAGGGTCGTGGGACATGCATGCCCAAGATGAAGTCGACGGGCCTGTCCGTTTCGGGTTTTGTGGGCTCAGCGAGGTAGGTGAGGACTTTGCGTGCTCGCTCCTCGAGCTCAAAGGCCGAGTTGCCCAGTGGGGCTGACAAGTAAGTGACTGTCATGTATTGTTAGTAGACGTTCTGGCAAAGGCAGCGCGACAAGATCACACTTACAGAGAATGTTGATGATAATAGTACGAGTCGTGTACTCAGCAGGTCCCTTCTTCTCTTCATCGAACAGCATCCCCAGCAAGGCCGGGAACAGCTCATCAGCCACCATATCCAGTTCTGCGAGCGCTCTCTCCGTAGTGCACAGACCCTTCAGGCAGAGCAAACCCTCGTGCAGCAGCTGATCTTCATGCTCCTCTCGCCACTCGATTTTCATCAATCTATGCAACAAGCTCACGACCTCTGCCATGCCACCTTGCGTGACGAAGCCATCAACCCATGCGACCGTCTCATTTCGCAGCAGGATGCGCAATTTGTGCAAGCGACCAACCTCAACCTTCTTCGGATCCTGAGTCTTCTTCAAGTAGCTGATGTATTCTCCAACTGCAGGCGTAGCATGCCCACGTCTTCCCCATGAAGCGCCTGTTGGCGTCGTCGGAGTGTTCAAGTCGGTAGTCGACTGACCAGTTGGAATGTTGATTGCCGTTGGTCGGCCCTTGCTCCTTGAGCGAGCCTTCTTCGACGGTGAAGTGTCGCCGCTTCTCCTGTCGCCCTTTGAGAATGTGAATGTGCGACTTCTTGCGCGAGATCGTTTGGTGGACTTGCTGTCGTCCTCAAGCTGTTGCCTTTGCTCTGCTTCGTTGCTTGGAGGTGCACTCAGAGGCGTGCTGGCAGCAGTACCATCAGCAGTCTTCGATGCACCCTGGTCCTGTCGCACAAAGTCCGCCTTGACTCTGAGGGTCAATGTCCTCATTCTCTCCCTCATTGGCTCAGGAACGTTCCTGGAAGCCAGAACAGCTTCGAATTCCCTGTCTACAACCTTGGGATCCAGTACTGCTTCCTCTTTGGCCACCGCGCTCTTAGCAGTACCTTGCAGAGCAGCCACGGCGGCCATCACTCTCGCACCCCTCTTCATGATATTCAGCTTCTCTTTCGCAGGCGCTTGTTCAGTGCTGCTACCGCTGACTTTCCGATCGAAGTAGTCAGTCCGATCGGAGCGCTCAGAGTGGCGGTGAACAAGCTTGGGCCTGTCCACGGGAGCACGTAGCTCATCTTTACTAACACGACGAGCGCTATCCTCTGACCTTCTTTGTTCCATGCTACTTCTGGCGCTGCTCACTTTTCTGCTGAGAGCTCCCATGATGCCGTCGGTGGGAGCGATGATCGTGCTGTGTGGTCGTTGCTTAGCCGCCGGCCTCAAACTGGGCTGTCTCGCCGTTGTGGTGCCATTGAAGTTGCGTTGTTTGCCAGGCGAGTAGTCCTGCGGTGTATATCTGTCAATCTCGTCTTGGACGCTCCGAGTCGGTCTGTTTTCTTCAGAGGGTCGAGGCTTGCTCTTCTCAGGGGAGGCAAACTGTGCCCAAATAGGAGTGTCTGCTGGCTCGGTGGCCGAGTCTGGTGGTGTGGTGTTCTCTTTCCCATGTGGTTGTGATTGCTGTTGCGGCGCGTATGAGAGGTCTCTGCTGGACCTGTTCATTTTGCCAAAGATGGCAGAGATGCTTGTACTAGATTTGCTCCTCTTCATCCTGCTGCTGTCCGCTTTCGTAGGTGAACGCGAGCCGTATCGGGATGTTCCAGTTGCTTTTTCTGTGCGCTTGGAAGGTGAAGAGGGTTGTGGCTGGGCATTGTACTGTCTTTCTCCCAGGACTCGGGCGGAGGCGTTGTGTGGGTGGTCCGGAGGCAAGATGGGGATTTTCTGGGAGCGAGCTCCATGCTGGATGCCATTGGACGAGTTCTCGTGTGTCATGTCTGGTGAAACTGGACGAGACTTGCTTGAAACCAGAGACATGAGGAACTTGGACGACCTGTTCCGGCGGTGCTGTGGGCGGTCTGGGGTTGGCACATGTTGTTTGTCGGAAGTGGTAGCCATGCTGCCCAATATGTTGATGTTAGTATGAGGAAGGGAGTTCGGCGATACAAGTCAATGTATGCTCTAGATCGGCCTTGCACGCGTCGACTGCAGCAGGCGGTCGGGGCGTTCAGCTACTTGTGTAGCGACGATGGGAAACAAGGCTCGGTCGCGGTTGCCATGGGCGACGCGTGCGGGATGGCTTTTGCTTTGCTTTGCTGTACAAGGAGCATGCCAGCACATCGAGCCCTCTAGCGTCATCATATCCTTCTGCATGTCTGCTAGAGTCATGCGTATTGCCTAGATGAGATGCTGCAGCTGCATGCACGTATTCCAATTGCCTCATAATCGAGCCTCATCTCCATCCCCGACCACGCACCCTGGAGATAAGACGGCTTTTGCTAGACAAACCTTCCCCAAAGCGATCAACAACGACGTCACCTCGCCCTCTCCACTATTAGAATAGCACTGCACACGCTCAAGGCAGGTCAATGTCCCTCTCTCTTTCAAGTATCCCCCATCTGAATATCCAAGAAACATAAAAAGATATGTCCACATCGGTCTTCTCCGCCGGCAAGCACGCCCTGATCACCGGCGCCGCCTCAGGCGTAGGCCTAGCCGTCGCCAAGCTCTGTGCCTCCCATGGCATGAACCTGCACCTCGTGGACAACAATTCCGACCTGCTAGCCCAAGCTAAAGACACTGTCACCACCAAAGAAGGCGGAACTTTAGAGACGCATTCCCTAGACGTGTCTTCCCAGAACGACTGGTCGTCCCTTAAATCCAAACTCGAGCAATCCAATGTCAAGCTCGACTTCCTGCACCTCAACGCCGGCATAGGCGCCAACGGCGACTGGACCGACGCCGCCTACTTCCACAAGATCTTCGACGTGAACTTGTACGGCGTCATCAACGGCATAAACGCTTTCTTCCCTCATTTCGAGAACAATTCTTCCGACGCCAAAGCCATCGTGGTGACGGGCTCGAAGCAGGGAATTACTAACCCGCCAGGAAACCCAGCTTACAACGCTTCCAAATCAGCCGTGAAAACCATCACAGAGCATCTGTCTTTCGACCTCGCGAAGTCTTCGCCGTCTACTAGCGTGCACTTGCTTGTTCCTGGGTGGACATTCACGGGATTGACTGGCGGTGGCAAGACGAAGAGTAAGCCGGAGGGCGCCTGGTCTGCGGAACAAGTCGCCGACTTTCTGTACAAGAAAATGGGCGAGGGGAAATTCTACGCTATCTGCCCTGATAACGATGTCGACTGGGAGACGGACCGCAAGCGCATGATGTGGACTATGGGCGATGTGGTCTACGAGCGTCAGCCTCAGAGTCGATGGCGCGAGGAGTACAAGGAGGAGTCGACGAAGACTATGGCTGAGATGAAGTTGGGTGAGAAGCAGGGCCAGTGAGTAAGTAGTCTGATGTTTGATAGTTATGCTTGATGTCTTATGATACAATTTTGCCATGCTGTCCGGTGCTCGATTAAAGCCTGCCGATGATGTGTGCCACCCTTCCGTATCCCAACGCCTCGCTTTCCAATAAAAGTCCCTCGCAATCCAATAAAACAGTCTTCAGTTCTTCTTCGTCCGCTTGCTCCTCCTTCCCGCCTCAGTCCTAGCAAAAGCCTCCTCAGGCGGCTCCTCAGTACCTCTCTTCGCACCAGCCTTCGCCTTCCCCTTCGGCGCATACTTCGCCTCAAGATCCGCCAGAAAGTTGTCCGACCTGCCCTGCTGCCTCTGCCCAATCAGCGCCGCCAGATCCCCCATCCCATCATCCTTCTCCTTCTTCCCAGCCGTCTTCTTCTTCTTCTTCAAATCCTTCCCAATCCCCAGCTCCTCCGCATGCTTCTCCGCCTCCCTCGCCTCTTTCTCCTTCTTCTTCCTCGCCGCCTCCACCCTCTTCTTCTGACTGTTCTCGCTCTCCTCCGTATACGCCGCATAAGCCTCAACCTCCCCGCTCTCAATCCCCTCATCAATGATCGCCCTAAAACGCTCTTCGTCCTCCGCCGGATCAGACAGCATCACATTCTTGTACAGCTTCGCCATCTTGCCCTCGCATTTCTCATACCACTTCAACACATCCTGTTTCTCCTCCTCAGAGCCCTTGTACTTCCCCGCAAAGCTCTCAATCACGTCCGCCGTGACAACATCTTTGTACTGCTCGCGGTAGTAGCTGACCCAGTCGAACGTATCATCATCGAGATCTAGAGATTCTTCCGTGCGGCCGGTGACGTCGTAGCGCTTGCGGCGGCGCTCGTCGCTCAGGATGGCGTTGGCGAAGGCGATTTCTTGGAATTTGGTGTGCGCGGCGGATTTTTCTGATTCTGGAGCTTTGTCCGGGTGGTATTTGAGGGCGGCTTTGCGGTAGGCGGTTTTGATTTGGGAGGGTGTGGCGTCTTCTGGGATGCCGAGGACGGTGTAGGGGTTGATGGTTGTGGGAGCGTCGTCGATGGAGATGTCTTCTTCGTGGTCGCGGGGCGCCATGGTTGCGGTTCTGTGTTTGTTCTTATTGGTGATGTGGTATGTGTTGTTCTCCGATTATGCGTGAGAGTGTGTGTGATTTAGTTCTGCTAGATGAAGTGTCGAGTCCTCGATGAGCTCAGTCGCGAACCTGAAGGGAAGACGCGAATCCACGCGTTTCCACTTCACGCGGACTTTACGCTTAATTCCGGCGCAGCGTCATTGTCACATGCTTCACTTTCACTTTCAAGAAACACCAAACACATTCAACACCCTCAACAATCCACCCTACCCACCACCACCCTCACAATGTCCACCGACCTCGACCTCCTCCGCCTTGCCCTCTCCCGCGCCCGCCTCTCCCCCCCAAAACCCACCAACTTCCGCGTCGGCGCCCTCCTCTACTCCCCCTCCTCCACCCCCCAAATCCTCACCACAGGCTACACCCTCGAAAGCCCCGGCAACACCCACGCCGAGCAAACCTGCTTTCTCAAATTCGCCGCCACACACTCTGTCCTCCCCACCTCCTCCTCAACATCCGCCAGCGACGGCTCCGTAGAATCCCGCCTCGGCCCTTTCCTGCCAGAAGACACGGTGCTGTACACAACAATGGAGCCGTGCAACAAGCGGTCTGCGGGGAATTTGACGTGCGTGGAGAGGATTTTGCGGTTGAGGAGGGGGGATGGGGGGGTCGCGATTCGGAGGGTTGTTTGTGGGGTAAGGGAGCCGGAGAAGTTTGTGGGAGAGAATGAGGGGAGGAAGAGGCTTGAGGAGGCGGGGATTGAGGTTGTGCATGTTGGTGGGTTGGAGAGCGAGATTTTGGAGGTGGCGACGGCGGGGCATGGGAAGGAGTGAGGGAATGGACTTTGCGTACGAGATGGCGGGTGGTATCTTGCAATGAGACCGGAGAGCTTGGTTATGACTTGTGTGCTTGTCGAGCTTCTGGATTTCTTGGTGCGCTGGGACACGTGGTGAAGAAGACCGACTTGCCGAACGAGGTGATATAACGGTGGCAAATCTGCGATGCAAAATCGAAGGCTGCCGCAAGCATGTCAAGATCAGACATCTAGCTGAGAGGTCCGATTATCGAAAGTCTATGCATAGCAGTCATCGACAATTACGACCACAATGATTCAGGTGAGCACTACTGGCTTCAACCCCGGGAAAACGGAACAAATTGCACGAGAGAAACACGGATTCAAAACGATCGTTATCCCATCGCCTGGATAATAGCTAAACTAGCATCGAGCTGTATGAACGAAAGCAAGTCAACCCGACTTGACACGAGAGAAAGTCTCCAAACGAAAGCGATTCGTCATAAGAAATAATGATGATACATTGTGCTAAGAATCATGATGTGTGTACTGTCCATCCAAAGAGACTCTAATCACAAAAGTCCCCACATACGTGCCAGAGGCGAGCCCGTCGTCTGCAAGTGTGTAAACAGCTGATCTTCAGTCATTGCAGGAGGTGGTGGGGGAGGTTCGCGAATTGGCCGCTCGTGTTCGAATTCAGGAGTTATTGGTCGCTCTGGCAGAGCCACAGGAGGAGCTCTGCGTGAAAGTGCCGGAACCGCTGAAGCCGAAGCCGAAGAATCCGAAGCCGAAGAACCTGACCTTGAAACGGGAGGCGATGCAGCCCGAAGTGACGGGGGCTCAACAGGTGGAGGCTCAACAGACGGAGGCTCGACAGACGGAGGTCCAACAGACGGGGGCTCTTCCGGTACGTCGCTCAAGCTAGGTTCGAAGTGTACAGTTGTTCCGGAGTCGCGTGGTCGAGCTTGTCCACCCTGGAGGCCGGGGTTTCTCATGATGCCAGCCGGCCGTGCAAGTTGAACGCCTGACATATCAATAATGGAACGGAAACCACCGTATATTTCACCGAGAACGACGTGTTGGGGGGCGACGGTGTAGCAAAACTCCTAGTTGCCGCGCTTGGCGTCCTCCTCTGCGTTCTTGGGCACGCCGACCATCTTAGGGACGCTGACAGCGTTCAGTCGTCGGAATGCCTGTGAATTTGTCGTCAGTATGCGTACACGTGAGAAGGTAATAAGTATATTGGCGGATAAATAGATGCAATGTCTGAGGTTAAAGTAAAAACCACACAAAAGCATCTCACCATCGCAGGGGGAAGATCGCTGATTAGGACCCAGAACGCGAAAGCCCAGCTGAAGAGCCAATTCAACCAGAAAAAAGGGCTCGGAATGTAGCCGCTGTAGTTGCTTACATTTGCGATGCCGGAGTCGGGAAGGTTGCCGTTCCACTTGTCCTCGACGCGGGTGATTTTGCCGTTCTCGTGGAAGATATTGACCTTGCTGGTGATGGTGGTCTCTTTGCCAATGCCCTTGACCTTGTACATTGTGGTCATGTCCAGCTCGATAGGGTTGCCCGAAGAGGTGACGCTGTGGTCTTTGCGCTCGATTTCGGAGAAGGCGGTTTGGAGGCCGTACTATAGGAAAGTGTTAGATGGAGAATTGAAGAGATCGCGGTGCGGGACGACATACCCATTGAGGCTCAAACTCCTTCCTGCCCTTTGCAACGGTGATGGGGTCGCTGAAGACGGCATCATCTTTCCAGAGCTGCAGCTTGGCAAGCGAAGGCCTGCCAGCGAAGAGATCCAGCACAGAAGACACAAGAGTCCTCTGCTCGTTGCTGAGCTCAACACCAGTGGCTGTCTTGACAGTGCTCTCGAGCTTAAGCTCGCCGGTCTCGGTGTTGGAGGAAGACATTCTGGTTTGGTGATGTGTTGGAGAAGGTGTGCTGCGGTAACCGGATGTGAAATAACCTGCTGCGGACTGTAGTGTTGGTGAGGAGGAAGTTGATCGGTTTGTAAAGCGTGCGACTTGAGGTGCAAACGGACGCATTGGCAGAAGTGTGGAAAGAAGATAGGACAGTGGAGAGAGAGTTCCTTCTTACTGTTTAAGTAGAAGGCGCGGCTGGTGTAAGGCGCAATGATAGTTCATCACGGCATCGCAATCCATGATGCTATCCAGATGCGAACATCACCAGTCGTGACGGGCGGAGACGTCATTTGATCCTTGGACGTGGAAGAGAGGGGTCCAAAACGTGGAGTTGTGATGCATGCGAGAATGCGAGATCTACATGAACTCATAGGTTTGTATACGCCCATCTTGGTGAGTAGAACACTACCTCAAGTTGAGTTCGAAACGTATATGTGCTGATGCACATGACAAAATACATGTATGCTTTGAGGCAATCGGTATATGCGCAGACAAACCAGCTCACTATCTATATGTGTATAGATACTCGATGCTAGGTTATATCTGGCTACCGTACGCAAACTGATGCGCAAGAGCTGCAAACCACTTCTCGGGAAGTCGGCATCAAGATGTCCCGTGCCGGAGTTGGAGATTCCTCCTGCGAACCATTGAAGTCTTGTAGCTTCCTAGCCTCCAGCAGACGATACAGATGTACAACTTTCCATGCTTGGATCTCTCCTTGCTAAGATCATGCACCAGCTCATCATGCCTCTGATAACACAGGCTCATCCGGCGTATACCAATTCTGCTCCGTCACAACACCCTTATCAAACTCATACACTCCCGTCAACCGGGCCCTCCAATCCTCAACGCCCTTCTCAGTCTGCTTGATATACATCTCCGGATCCTGCGTCATATTCAAATAGAACGGCAAGTTCAAGTAATCGACTTCGCCATCAACCCAATCGACACCCGCTGTGGAAATTCCCCATTGATCAATCTCCGCTTTCGCCGCGAGTGGCAGTGTCAATCTCATCGGACACTGATACCACGCGGCGAAGTAGTCGATGGCGAGCATAATGCGGTGGTGATCGCTCTTGTTCGGCATGCCGGCGTGCCAGAGCCGTAGGTCACGGAAGCAAATGCTTCCTTTCTTGATTTTGGGCTGTACTGGAGGTTTCACTTTGGCTTGCTTCTGGATGTACTCTTTCTTGATCCAGCCGCTTTCTTTGGTGGCTTGCTGGTCGTCTTTTTCGTAGGTGTTGTGAGTGCCGGCCCAAACCTGCAGGTAAAATGTTAGCATCGATCGCAGCATGTGGACGCAGAGTTCCTGCTGCAGTACGTACTTCTGTTACACCGTTCTTCTTGTCCGAGTCTTGCAGGTACGTGTTGACCACAATCCCAAATGGTATCGGTGGATACTTGTGGTTAACGTCGCTGTGCACAGCCTGCCTGCCCGTCGCACCGGGTATTGCAACATTACTATTGATGAACCGCAACTCCGGCTTCGGCCCAAGAACATTCTCAATAACACGCATCATGTGCACATTGGCATATAACTCCCGCCGCAGCCATTCGGGCGTCAAAGGCGGCACGACGCTAACATTCTTGGTCGCTTCGCCTTGGTTCCATTGCTGGAACTTTTTGCCGACGTAGATGTCTGTGTCGGAGACGATTTTAGAGTACAGGCTGTCGACGAGAGATTCGGGGATGGCGTTCTCGAGGACTACGAAGCCGTCGCGGTGGTAGTGGTAGAGGCATTGTTGGATGGTTTCGGGGCGAGTGATGCCTGATTCGAGCTCTTGGTCTGAGAGACGGATGACGACGGGGTTGTCGCCGCGCTGGTCAATTGCTGGGAGTAAGGCGCCTTCGAAGTATGTGTTTGATGGTTTGGCGGTCATTGTTGAGGACGTGCTGGCGGAGCTTTCTTGGTTGGATCGCGAGCTCAAGTCCTTACTTGGTTTGGAAGCAATGGTCGCAATGCGTTGCAGCTCTCAGAGGCAACAGCACTACTCGACCAGGCTCTCAGACAGAGCGAATTCGCATATCTATTGACATACAAATGACACATTATGGTGGGCCTTCTTCGCCCCCTCAGCGTGGGGTAAAGATGGTAGTGAAGATTAGCCTAATATGCATACAGACGAGCCGCTTTGCTTCTATCCGACCGATGAAGGTTGAGTTGCACACGTCGTACAAGTTGTCAAACATGGCATCATGTGATATTTTCCTGGCAGCTTTCTAGGCTGTAGGTGCTTAGGCGTCTTCAATCATGCAGGAGTGAGCTGATGTCGGCGCCTATTCTGTGGCACCGTTCATTGCCTTGACTTGAGAGGCTGAGCCGTTCGCATGTCCCTGCGTCACGCATGGTGAGCTGAATCTCATGTCGCCTGGTTCGTCAACAGCATCCTACCTCCTACGCTTCAGCTCCTGTCCCGAACATGTGCCAGACATTGATCCTGTCCTGGTCATAAAGAGCAAAGACGCCACAGAACGATTGTGATTGACCAGAGGCACTAAGAGACCTTGCAATGCGTGACAATCTGACATCCGGGACGAGGGGCTGGACCGGAGCTGAAACGATTTGTGATACAGAGAAGTAGTACCGCTGGACTGCTGGTTCGCTCACAGTAAGACGGTCCGGTATCCAAAGGTCGATGTAGTGAGTGCCGAAAGATGACGGGTGCTGCATGCTGACACGCCATATAAGCAGCTCGTCATTGGCTTCTTGAAGTTCTTGTGTAACGACAAGCTTTGGTGGCGAATGCTAAGACACATACAGGACCATCAAGCTCGTGAGCCGCTTCTTCTCTGACTGTTAGTCCTCTATCAACAACTAATTTGCTCCTTTCGGCGGTGCCGTGTATACAACCGACATTAGTTGGTGAACAAAACGTGCATTGAAGTGCAATAGAGGACCGTTTTTTTTATGGCGTTGGAGCAGAGACAGCCGGCGGGGGAGCTCAAGATTTCAGTCAGCCACGAATGCACCCACCAGGATGATACGAAACACAATCAAGCCATGAGTAACCGGGACTGTCTCTGCATGGTAATGGCACGTGTGATTTTTCCGGCGTCTATGTGGGAAGAGCACAAGGAATGGCTGCAAAGATGGTCATGGATTCAAACCCAGCCAGCCACTGCTTACGCAGCCTTGCCCGAAGGCCTTGAGGCGCCATGCAAGACAATATTGACGGATATCATAGCCTGACAAGAATGGTCTGGACTCGACTCAAATGGTGCCACCAAAGTCACCTGCATCAGCATGAGAGTAATGTGGCTTCAGCTCTTTGCATGCTGTACAACGATGCTTCTCGTGTGTTCAAGCATAAGAAGTTGCTTCTGGCCGACCATATCCTCTCATTCTCTTGTTGCTCAACTGGAATACTTGCTAAGTGATATTTGAAGCTACCTCGAACCTCAGAAATCATACCACACCGACTTCAATCATGGCCAGCCAACTCACAGAAGATGGCCATGTCATTCCCCCACTCAATATCACGGCCCCAGCTCCCATCATCAACTTAAGAGGGTTCAAATGGGATACCGTGGACGAAGAGGTTCAGGGCCACGACACTGCTCCGGCCACTGACGTCGGACACTCACCCGAGCCTCGATCATCTGGAGCTGTCGCACAACTTCCGGAACAGCAGACGCTTTTGTTTGCTCAAGCAGTTCCTCCTGTCCCGCATAAGGAGGCTGTCTCAGTGTCAGAGAAGGCTCCTCCGGCAGGTCAGCTACCGGCGCCTAGGCTACCACTATCTCCAGAATCACTTGGTGCGCAACTGCCAGCACAGCTAGGACTTGTGCCCGGGCAGCCTTTGCCTCCTGCTCCTCTGTTCCCTCTCACTCAGTTCCAGGGCGCTTACGCCGGGAATGGCTTCAATCTGATCTTTCGTCCTCGCCCAAGTAATGACAAGACGCCGTTCGATAATCCGCCAGTGGGTCCAAATGACAATGTGCTTGAGCTTAACCTTACCACAGAGCAATTGACCTTCGGTGAAACGATTGGTGACATTCCTAATCGAGGCTTGAACCTCAACAATCAGTCTGATGTCACGCTCGGAGGCTTCCCATACCTCCAAACCATCCAAGACGTCACGAACAGAGAGACTGGAAAGGGTGACAGGATCAAGCCTACCGGTATCCACTTCGAACCTGGCATGTGGCTCAATGTGCCAGCAACTGACAGCCCAAAGAACGGGCCAAGTGTGGTGCGCATGGCATCGATTCCCCATGGCACTACCATCAACGCTCAGTCTCTGTCTCCTGCAAAGCAAGCTACCGCTCTTGGTGGGAATTCAGGTGCTCCCAACTTCGATGTCATCGACACAACACCTTTCCCAATTGGCACTAACCAGCCACTTAACCCCAACCCATTCGCGGCATCAATGGACGCAAGCAGCACGAACAGCCCAAGAATCCCGCAACTGCTCGCAAAGTTCGTGAAAGCAGAGACGATCACGACCGCAATCATCAAGAACCCGAACTTGGTCTTGCAGAACGCCATCAAAGGCCAGGACATCAGGGAGAACATCACATTCGAAGTCTCCACCGGCGGTCCAACCGAAACGATCAACGGCGGCGGAACAGCAAACATATCATTCCTCGCGGGCTCGCAAGACCTTGGCACGACATCCCTCCCCACAGCGCCGAATGCTCACGCGCCGTTCATGAAGGCTAGATTCTGGGTCGAGACTGTAGCGTACGACGTCGTCGTCCCACGCTTCACGACCAAAGATCCCGTCCTTCTGAAACCCACCATGCCCCAGAGCTCCACCGCCCCGACGCCTGTGTTTGCTGTCACGCCGCCGTCGAAGCTGCCGTCTGTGCCAAAGACGATCAAGATCCCGGGCGTTCAGATCCAGTACTCGCAGACCGTCTTTCTTAACTTTGCAGGTCTCACTTGGCCGCACGTCAGTGTGGCCACGCTTTGCCCGAAGAACCCTCAGCCTTTTACGATGACTTCATGAGCATGCTCATGTGAATGATGATGTTGATGCCACTTATGATGAGAACGAGGTTTTTGGCGTTCATGATTGTGGAATTCAGATGTTCATACCCACTAAGAATCCATCGTTACGACCGTTCATTGCTTACGAGACCAAGTACCGACTGAAGACACTCACCGACCTGAACACAACGCTACGCCTAGGCTGGTACAGCGCGGAGAAGTTGACGGTGTAAAATCGCTCGCATGCTTGCCATCTCGTGTCTGTGTCTCGTGTTATCACCTCTCGTTGCAACCCGCGCCAAGCCACCAGCCATTATGTGCTTATGGCACACCTGAACCACGATACCCTGCTCTCGGTACAAAGTGTGACCACATCATGTCTATGATGGCGATGTCTTGGAAAGGTCCAACAGAAACGATGTGACTGACGGCACCCATGAAGCCCTAGACCAACGTGGAATAGTATGTCACGCGTGTGGCTATGGTCGAACTTGTGCGATGGTATTCGTGCTTTCAAGGAGATGGATTTGTCTTATCGATGCCGCTTGCAAAATGACATTGGTCCGGAAATTGTCAAATCGATATACACTTCCACCCCATCGCATCATCGGATTGGCGAAATGGATCGTGTGCTTGGATACGGGAGTCTCAGCGGGGATCTGGTAGGGCTACGTGTCTGATAGATTGTAGCGCCTAGCCTCGACATACCATCAAGACCCTTTCGCCGCTATCATCGGCACAACGACCGGATCGCTGTGAAACCCATGGTACGCTGTACGGGAATGGTATCCTCGAGATTTTGACAGAAGCTTATTGTACTCGGCGGCTAGAGACTCCAGATTGATCCTGAACTCAAAGTCTTTGTGGAATGCTTGAATCAAGCGTCTGGCCCGCTCGAGGTCGCAGCCTGAACGGACAAGGCTGGGGCTAAATGTAAGTTACCGTGATGCCAGGTGGGAGGATGATCCATTCAATCGTCGCGCCAAGAGGGTTCTTACTGACGGGTATCGTTCGTATCAGGGCGAATGTGCAGTATTGCAAGACGGCCTTTTGATCTTGCTGAGCTTTTAGGGTGCGTGCCTCGATTTGAGAATACGGAGATTCTGATCGTGTCTTCGGTAGCAGAAGCACTGAGCGCATGTCCAGATCCTGCGGAATCGTCGGCAATCTGATCTTAGTCTGCGGTGAGAACCGTGAGATTGCGTTTGATCTGAACCACGGCTATACCCGTTGGTATTCACCCGTCAAGGAGTTGCAACAAGCTTAATTTCCAGCCGCCAGCCGCTAGTTCGAAATGTAAAAGAGACTTTCGGTGCGAAAGAGGTAAAGAACGACAATGGACTCACAGGCTCAGAAGCGCCATCTGATTCCGGCGAGGATGCTTCTTCGTGTGTATTCCAGCCGAAGGAATCGCTGAAAGAAAGTTATAGCGCTCGTGGTATTTGGCTTTTCGACAGGGTGCGATCAGGTGATATAAACGTTGCTGCCGTCGGTCTTCACACCCCGCTGGCATTAAGACAAGCATGCATCAAACTGTGAAGGTGACCAGGATGCTGGCACATGGCCAGAATGACAGCCGCATGCACTCAATCGCCTTGCCAACACACATTGGGGCGCACTGAGGTCATTGTGCAGTTGACGCGGATACCGCAGTTACTTGAGACCGGATGCAGGTGTTAGCGCGTAATATTTTTCGCAGCCAGTTCCGTCCCTCGGATGACTTGAATGAGTTGGGGCATGGCGGTATGCCGCACCGAAATCGCGACTCTGGGTTGATTCGATCCATAACGTCAGTTTGTCTCAGATATCCATTTGAGGCCTGAGGCAACTATCATGTCAGCGCGTCGGGCCATATAAGACGACAATGTCAGTAGTGATGGCCGTGAATAACTTACGTCTGCCTTAGAGCTCGGTACTCAAAGCAGCTCAGAGCAGACCATCGTCATCATGAAATCCGAATGTCCCTTTTGTGGATTCCAAAGCAGTGTGTACGCTGTTCAAATGCATATCGACCAGAACCACACGTCAAGCCCGCCTCTTCACCACACATCAAGCACACCTGTTCGTCGTTCAACGACTTTACCATTGGCCGCTCGAGGTTCATCCGGTGGTGGTTACGGAGCTCCAGCTCACGATCCTTATCCTGTTAAGGAAAGACACATAGTCACCAGACGCTATCCAGTTGATGAACCTTCATGGATCAAGTGTGGTGTTCCCGGCTGTGGACAGTACATTACCCAGGTTACAATGAACGATCATCTCGACATGCACGACATGCAGGCAGAAGAAGAGCAACGAGCTCGACGATTGGCTATGTTGCGCTCATCTGGAGCCGGCGGACCGGATGGAAAGTACCCATCACCTCGTGCCTTGAAAAGGATTGGCTATGGCGATAACTACGATGCTGCCAGTATGATGAGCGGCGGATCAGGTGATTCACGCTCGTCGTCTGCGGCAGGTTCAGCTGCTAGCGGCAAATCATCCGGAGGCAAGCAAGGCAAACACGGCAACGGCGGCGATGGGTCAGTATCAGGCAAAGATCGCAAATCTTCGAGCCGAAAAGATGCAAGAGGTTGGAGTCGCAGCTCAAATTCCGGCAAAGTCAAAGACGGCAGTGGCAAGTCGACCAAATCATCATCGAGCGTTGTCTCTTCGGCTTCGAGGGCTCGATCTGATGGTGGAGGTGGCCGTGGAGGCAAGGGTGCGGCCAACGGTGGACCTGGTAATGGAAACGGCTCGGGAAGAAATGGTGGTGGTGGAGGAGGCAATGAAGGTCCAGGCGGCACGAATGGTGGCAACGGTAACGGGTCTGGTCCAGGATCCGGCAATAAAGGCCCTTTGGCGATGGGAGGCCCAGCTGACAGCCCTGACATGGGAGTACTGGAGCTTCAATTAGCAAAACTGCTGCTCGCGAACCGCGCCAACCCCAACTCGCAGGGAGCAATGTCTGGGCCTCCTCCAGGGGCTGCTCCGAACATGGCGAACTTGGGCCCATCGAACCCTGGCGGTAACAACCCATCAATGTCGCCCAGCCCTTCAGCCGCCAACGAACTCATGCAAGCAATCCAGAAGAGTATGCGTCCACAAAGCCGGGATCCGAATAGCTATACCATGGATCAGCGCGTACCTTCAGAAGCGGCTAATCTTCTGGCTGCACTGGTCTTCTCCCGAGCTGGAACGTGATTGTTTCTTGGTTGGCTTTCAGGACATTGCCAAAGCTGAACTGCCCTGCGATGTCTCTAGTTGGCAGAATGGTGCATTGTCTTGGTTTTCACCGCAGCGAGCGAAGATTCACAGTATCATGTTCACGAAAAATGAAGGCATCGGAACAATGGTCGTTCACATCTTTCATAATGTAGCTGCAATAACGAAACTCACGAATAACGATTGCATGTTCCGGTGGGCGAAGTAATGACCAGTAAAACTGAAGCTGAAAGCTGGCACAGTACACATGGTGTTTGCCAATCAATGTGGTGACGTCATCGCTAAGATGTGTGGTTCGAGAACACGTACAATTGAAAGACGCACTAACAATGATTTGGGTCAGTTTCCCAAATGCAGTACACATTGATCACACATCAACATCGACTTGAGCATGATTACCATGGAGCTGTAGTCCTTCGGCGTTCTCATTACAGTTGCATGTGGATGAAGCACAAAGTAATTGGAAGAAGATCGTTGCTGACATTATGCATATCTATTACTATTTTTGATCATACCCTCATGCATCACATCTAGTTGCTGACAATGGTAGCCTCGAAGCGGTCCCTGAGGTCCCTGCTGCTGAAGCCGACATCGAAGCCGAAGCTGCCAGTGGGGATGAGCCACTGCTGGGAGACAACGTCCCAGTAGCTCAAGTCACGGCGCATCAGCTCGAAGCAGACAGTCTCGGACTGGCCGGGCTCGAGGTAAATCTTCTCGAAACCTCTAAGCTGGCGGACGGGAGTGCCTTCGGGAGCAGTAGATGGAAGGGAGACGTATAGTTGAGGAACGGCGTGGCCGGCAACATCTCCAGAGTTGGAGACAGTGGCGTTGACGGTGTAGACAGTGTCCCAAAGAGCGGGGTTGCCACCGGGAACGATGGGAAGGTCCTCAGGCTCAGAGGTGATAGAGTCGACAGATGCAGCACCGGAGATGCCGGTGGCGTTGAAGGTGGTGTAAGAAAGACCGAAGCCGAACTCGTAGCGGACAGCGATATCCTGGGCGTCGAAGTAGCGGTAGTCGATCTCAAGCTTCTCGTCGAAGTAAGACTGCCAGTCATCAATGCCGGTGGTGTTGACAGCAGTGGTAGGAGGAGCGTTGTAGTCGGTGCCGTTGAAAGCGATGGTGTAAGGAAGGTGGCCGGAGGGGTTGACCTTGCCGTACAAGATGTCGACAATGGAGTTACCGGACTCCTGGCCGGGGAAGTGGGCAGCAACGATGGCGGTGACGTTGGGGTGGTCGGCGAAGGGGAGGAGGTTGATACCAGAGGAGTGGGTGACGACAACGGTGTTGTTGCAAGCGGCAGCGACGTGCTCAACAACCTCGTTACCGTCCCAGTCGACGTTGAGGGACTCGCGGTCAGCAGCCTCCTCAGCCCAGGTCTTCAGGAACACGAGGCAGACTTCGGGGGTCTTGGGGATCCAGAGAGAGCTGACGTTGGTGTTGGCAAGAAGAGTGTTGTTCAACCAGTACTGAACAAGAGCACCGTCCTCCTTAGCCTGCTCTTGAATGGCAACAAGAGGAGTGACAAGGTAAGTGGCACGACCAGTGCCAGATCCACCGCCTGCAATGAGGGTACCGAACTCGTAGTCCTGCTGGTTGAGCAGACCCTGAGTGGGCTCAGCTGCGTCGTTTCCGAAGACGGCGATGGACTTGGGTGCCTTGAGGGGGAGAGCGTTGTTCGTGTTCTTCAGGAGAATGGTGGCGGCAGCACCGTGCTGGCGAATCTTCTCTCCGTGGTCCTCACGGACATCCCTTGATTCGGGGCCAGTGAGGTTCCAGTCACGGAGCCAAGTGCTGACCGGTGAGAAAGTGTTCAACCAGCCGGTAGAGGGGTCGACAGTGGGGAAGTCCTGGTCCTGGCCGAGCCAGTAGTAGGGAGTCATCTGACGGATGATCATGTCGTCGATGCGGGACTCGGGAACAGTGCCGTTCTCGACCATGGAGGTGATGTTACCGCCGAAGTAAGAACCAACGCCAGTGGCTGTGCCGTAGTTGCCAAGTCCACCAGGCATGTTCATGTCGAGACCGCCCTCAACAGAGGCGACACCGGAGTGGACGGCACCCCAGTCAGACATAATGTAGCCCTCTGTAGATTGATGTTAGACACTTCACATCATTGCTTTGGCACGAAGAGGATGGGGACTTACGGAAACCGAGCTCGGTCTTCAGGATACCGTTCTGAGCCTTGCTGTTCTCGCAGGCGTAGGAGCCGTTGAGTCTCTGGTAGGCGCACATGAAGGAGGCAGCGCCAGCCTTGACAGCGTCGGCAAAGGGCCAGAGGTAGAGCTCGTGCATGGTCCTGTCGTCCATGTTGGCCGAAAGAGCCTCCTGCACAACAGTGTTGAGAGTGGCGTTCGGGTTGTAGGCTGCAGTAATTGTCAGCATAAATATCTCTCTCCGTGGCATTCATGCTAACTTACTCGGGTTGCGCTGAGTCTCCTGCTCGTTGCCAATGAAGTGCTTGGCAGTAGCCTGGACACCAGCATCCTGGTGACCCTTGATGGTCTGGTACATGCCGATACCTGTGAGGTAGGGGTCGGGAGAGAAGCCCTCCCAGTTGCGACCAGAGTAGGCTGAACGACCGAGAGGACCAGCAACAGGCGAAAGGGCAACGTGAGCACCCTTTGCGCGGAACTCCTTGCCCATCAAGAGACCTCTCTCGTAAAGGATGTCTCTGTCCCAAGTGCTGGCGGCAGAAACACCAGCGGAGAACACGCTGACGTAGTCGGCAACACGGTTGGAGAGGGGACCATCCTGAAGACAGAGACCGTTGAAACCGAGACGCTCGACAGGCTCGATGTTGCCAACGCAAGGTCCAGGCTGGCCTGTAACCATGCGGGACTTCTCCTCAAGGGTCAGTTGGGCAACGAATGCCTTTGCGCGGGCAGCTGCATCCTCCCATCCACCAACGCCAGTTGCGTTTGCTTCAGTGGTTTTAGTGATGTCTCTTTGTCGACATGTGGGAAGATAGTAGCTTACGTGAAGGCAAGACAGGCGGGGAGTGGCCGTAAGCTCCCAAGATGGTAGTGTTCAAGGGCTGAACATAGCTGAAGGCAGATTCACTGCGATCGGCAGCATCGTAGGCCTGAGCATTGGTGCCAGGCACAAGCAAAGGCAGCAGAAGAGGCAGAAGAGCGGCCATTGTGAGTTGCTATTGGAATGGAAGTAGCAAGTGGCTTGTCGTCTTCCACCACAGCAGCAGACTCTCCTGCTTATATACCACATCCCGAGCTCGGGTGCTGGCGAACATTTTTTGACGATCAGATGCCGAACATGACATGGTGGATCCCTACCAGTTGCTAGCATTAATCATCCATACCACATGTTGACCGTTCCGCGCTGCTTGGCGGCAAGTTGCGTGAATAACTTGACGGGAACCCTACAAACCTCACGACCGCCTCATACGTCAAAGCCTTGGCTTGGGGCACGGGAAGCTTAAACCGTCGACTTTGCTTGCAGTAGCAGGGTTATAGAGGAACCAAAAGGCTGCACGGTCGATCCACTCGCGTGGTGTGAGCTGGGGTCATCCACAAAACCTCCACAATTCCACCCGCACGTGGAGAAATTCCGGAGATTGTTCTACGATCGACGAGTCATGCTTGTGGTTTCCCCTCTCGCCGTTGTTGACGCTTGAGAACTGGGCATGATGTGCATTGTGCTGGCAACCGGCCGGTAAAGGTAAGTACCGGTCGAGTTGTGCAGGATACCCGATGGTTGGCGAATTCGTTGGTACATCATCGTGAACACAGTACTGTATACACACCTGCAGGTGTAGTAGACATAGATGCCGATGAAATCATCGTATCAGTCGTACCGTTGTTTAAAAAACGTCCTGAAAAGTTTGCCGTCTGCGACCTCATTGCAGAGCTCGCACGGTTTGCCAGAGTGGTGCAGTAGTTGGTACCTCCTAGCTGCCATCGCACTCGAATTACGGAAGCACGGCCAGACTGACCGCTACAGTGGGTCAATAGTACCCGGTCTAATCGAGAAGTAGTGCTCAGTCTCCATACATAGTGGGCCATAGTGGCCCCGAGAAAAAACGTCTGCAGGGTCAGTCGCCGACCATCTGATCGATGTAACGATACAACGGTGCTCCTCACGTTCTGGCAGTCTACTTCGAGATACTGAGCCGAACTTTGGCGGATGCGCTTTCGGCGGGGTGACCGGATACCAAGAGACATACCAAGAATTAGCCGGTAGCCTTGTCAAAATCAAGGTGACGGCCAGGATTCTTTGTGGCTGGAGGCTTCGGCCGTTGCCCGAGGAAGCTAAAGATCTTCTTCAACTTTGAGACTTGGCCGAGGCGGAGTTTTCGTGTGCGGAGCAAGCACTCGGGGTTTGATGGCGCTCTCAACAACACTGGTGGCAACGAGGGCAGCTGCTCGTATTTGCGTTAGGTGCATGTCCTGGTCTGCGGTCGTTGGTGATGTGGTTGCAATTAATGCGGGCTCGCGTATCGACGAGTGCGGAGTGTGGGAGCCCAGACTGGAGTATTGCCTAGCGCATGGGGAAATAAAAATGCTTCTATCGAATCAGGGCACTCTTTTCGAGTCTGAATCGCATTTCTCCGCTCTACTCCGCCTTACACGCCTCGAGACGGTTGACACTCCGGTTCAACATCGGGTCATGTCTTTCCTTCGTGTGGTCGGCACTACAGAGCGGCTCCTGCACGTGAGCACGAGCCGAATATCGTCGTCACTGCCAAAGCGCTGCAACTTGGAGAAAGCCGAACCAGCGCGTGCAGCTTCCGTAGAAATCCGTATTCGTACAGTAGAGAGACGCGATCGGGTTCTCTAGAAGAAAAATGTACGTCAGGTTGGCACCAGCGTAGATGTAAGCGAAGATTGCCGAGTTTCCAATGTGGACTCTACATATAGTCGCCGGCTCGCTGTGTTGAAGACGTGCATCAGAATTATTGCTCACGAGTCTGCACGTGTCTCTGTCGCTCTCCATGCTGAGAGGTATGCTATAGGATATATAGATGCTACTGCAGATGTTTTCTATTTTGAATTGGTGTTAGCGCGATGATAGGCTTCGCGGTAGCAGTCTTAATAGTACCACTTTCAATCGTCAATGTTTTAGAAAAATGATGGTCACTAACTTCTCCATTGGGGCGTCGGCTTGAATGCTAGACAAAGTCAAACCAAACACAGAACTGTGGTGATCATCACACGTGGTTTTGTTCTTTGTACTGAGCGTCAATAATTTTTTGTGTTTCGCTACCCAAAATTGAGAGGAAGTAAAATGACCTCTTGTGACTTGTTCGCTTGGTCAAAACGCTGAGTCCTTTTCGGTTCAGTATATACATGTGAACATCTCTTGTGCACCCGACAAGATTGAACCATAGTGTCGTCTATATGCGTGTCTTTGCTGTCGTTAGTATGATCCTGTCGTTTGATTGTAAATGCAAGTATACACGACAAAAGCGAAAAACAAAGAAAAGAGCATAACTCCAACACTAACCCTACTGCCAGTCCGGAATACATGTACATGTACATGTACATGCATGTATATGTCGAATATCGTTCGTTAAGTTGACGACATGGATTAAGACGATGGGCAGCGACTGTCGGAAGACAGAAAATAGATACTGAAAAGAGATAACAAGAAGACGATTCGATTTCTAGTCGACAGTGCTGACAGGATATCGTATGGAAGGGCGAGTTCGCATCCGATCCTACAGGGTAGGTACATGTGCCTGAGTGGGCATCACGACCAGTCGCGGCGACGAGTAAACCCGGCCATGGTATCATAGACTGCAAAGCATCGTAGAGACGCTGGTCGAGCCAACACTAGACCTGTGACTGGCACAATCATAGGTATGCGACAGTAAATCACCCAGCCCCAGTGTGGCACTGTCCTCGACGAATCCCGGCCTCATCATCTACATAGAAGCAAACGATGCATTCACATCAAGCAGTGAAACACCGCAACCATAACCCCAAGCCCCACCATCGTCTTAACTCCCACAGCAACACCCCTACTCGCCCACCCCTCCTGTACAGTCACCGACGCCGGATCCGAACACGCGCCCACAACAGGAACGTCGACACAACTCATCCAAGCCTCAAACGATCCGTTATCGACCTTGCACCAAAGCGCGTTCAAATCGGTGATGTTGTCGACGCCGTGAAAATCGGGACCTCCATTCGAGTGGTACGGGGAGACTTGGGAGTCGCCGCAGCATTGGGCCATGGCTGTTGTGGTGTTGGCGCATAGGGGCAGGGCACAGTAGGAGACGGTGGCGTTGGTGTAGCCTGCGAGGAAGGACGGGCAGGAGGATGTGGAGTTTGTTAGGAAGGTGTTTGTGGGGAAGCGATTGGGGTTCAGTTGGTACTCTGGCATCGTGACTGATTTCGGGAGGATGTTGATGGAGACATGAGATCGGTAGTTCGGAGACAGGAGGGCGAGGAGTATATCACACGCTGTTGAGGGCAGTGCTACACCGGTATGGAGATAAGCGACATGGCTTTGACCAAGCGCCACAATTGAGTGATTAATGTGCTTAGCCGTCAAGCGAGGCAGACGAGGTCAGTTGATGGTTCAGCTCCTGCCTTACAGAGCTCGCTAGAATTGGATTTGTGGCGCTAAGAACTGATATCGTGGTCGGCTAGGCAGTCCGCCCCGCTCTCTAACATGCTTGTGTGCGAGAAGCATCGCTTAGCTTTCTGTGTGTTGTAACCGGCGAAAAAAAAAATCGCGGCCTTGACAAAGGCTTTGATAGTTCGAAAGGCTGGTTTTTGGAGCATGTGAATGGTTAGTTGCTGCTGACAGCACGCTCCCATGATAGACAGTGGGCAGATGGTGGGGTTGTTCGCGCACGAATCGGGTTTGTTTGAAAGGCTATCTAAACATCTTAGCTCATTGCTCTGGAGATAAGTCGTGCAACGATCAAAGCATTCAACAAACAATCCAATCGTATTGCTCAACAGGGTGTCTTGTCTAGTGTGTCCTTGCAAAATCCTTCACGCGCCTGGCCAACATCTCATTTTGCCGTCCATCTACGTTCACTTGGTATTCCTCGGGAGGTTGCCTGCAAGACAATAGAAGCCGCTGGGACAGTCGATCGATCCGACGAGGTGGCCGGGCGCTGCTGACTAGCTGAGGAAAAGCGCAGCCTGATGGTGGTGGGAGCAAGTCCAAGCATCCGCGGCATGCGCTCCGTTTGACGAAGAAAGTGTACCGCTCATACGCAAAGAACAAGTGTATGCATGCATTCGTAAAGAAATGGGTATCGTATTTTTGTGGATGTTGTTCGAAACGCAACAAAGGGCGGCGCTTTTGGTATGTCCGTCTTTTTCAGCTCAAGCCGAGAGAGAGCGTTTAGGCGGGGAACTCCTTGGGGAAGCACTTCTCCTTGGGCCACTGGTCGTTGTGGGTGGAAGCGTGCTGCTCGAGGATCTTGGTGTTCTCGGCGACGAGGTCCTTGCGGCAGTAGGCGCAGATGGTCATGGCCTTAGCGGCCTTGACGGGAGTGCCGTTCTTGTGCACCTGGACGCGAGTGCCGGCGGCGTCGGCCTTCTTGTGCTCGCGCTGGATGCGGTCCTTCTTGGTGATAGGCATGGTGAGTGGTGGTGGTTGTGGTGGTTGTGTGGTTGGAAGGCGAGTTGTGTTGTGTTTGTTGTCGTGTGGAAGATGTGGGCGTGGGAAAGTTGGGCGATCTGGATTTAGATTTGGAACTTGGAGAAGACCCTTCTTTATTTTACTTTGCAAAGTAGAAGGAAATTTCTGGTCACGATCAAATACCACAGCACGGCAGAACGCGACTGCCAAATTGGAAACTCGTGTCTCACGCGGAACCTCACTTGAACGCGTTCTCTTCACTCTTGCTCTTTTCACATGTCAGCCCTACATCAGCTATCTACGTTCGAATGATGCCAAACAACACCTGAAAACGGCTGTTACGACATACTTGCAATACGTGTCCGATTTTTCTCTCATTCTTCGACGTTTAAGATGAGGATTGCTGGATCATACGCTGGCAGCTCGATCGTCGACAGCAATAGGATTTCGCTGTCTTCCGTCTCGAGGACACGTCGATTGGAGTTTTGATTGCTGGGTAGCCGCCAATGCAAATGGCCGTGTTTCTGTCAACATCATGACAGCGTATCTTCTGAAGAGCGCATAAATTATGCCAGCTCTCAAAGGGCTGATCTTTGTTGTGGTTTGTGCTGCCACTGACCGATGTGCTTGCAAACTCGCTTTCACAACGAAGGTCTTTGCAACATGCTGATAGCTCAGATCACAAATGCCTACAGTGACCCATACTCCCATTAACAGTGATGTGGCATTTGTATTGCGAGCTGTATCACGTTTGCTTGTCTCCCAAACGCTAGTCTTCATCAAAGGTCATGTTACCGCGAATGCAAAGATCTAAGCCAGCTACGGTGATGCGAGAAAGATGGTTCGGAGATCTTGTCGATGGACTGCCCTTCGCCTTCTGTCGTAGATGAAGACATCGCAAGTAGGTCTGTCGCCTCACTTGATGCTAGAAAGGGGCTTGCTGTCGTGTGCCGATGTCATCTGTTCAAGTCAAACGACGCTATAACAGCACATATGATGAGATTAAAGATACTTTTTAGTCACAAATCGGATGTTGTGTACGCATAGATTTAGACTACTGATGACGTTTTAGTGCACGGATTGCAATAACTCGACCAAGGGCAGCCTTACAATGTTGACGTTTGATTATCAGTGACTTGTGATATAGCAAAAATGTGCTCAATAAAGTGTAGGAGCTCGGCAAAACCTCATTGGTTGTTTAAAGGCAAAGTGATGACAGCGATTGTGCTAAGTGAAGTGTGCGTATAGGTGTTGGGAACATGGACAACGAAGTTGCGTGAAGATCCAGTAACGAAGGGGCTGCCATTCAATATATTGGAAGCAAGTTTACACAAATATTTCTTCATGCCCGGATATCTAATTGCATCTTAATAAGAACAATTTTCTGCATCGAATGAGTATATACTTGACGCCATTCACCAGGATGCAGGCAGCCAAGTGAGAATTGGCGAGTGTCGGATCAGCGATGGTGCTTGAGTGCAAAGCGGGCTTTGATCGAGGAGTGCGCTAGTAAAGTGCCTTTGCCTTCGCCGCCCGCAACGCGACCACGGGCTAGCAGTGCACGTCAGAGCATCTTCCGCGACCAACCCTGTGGGGTCTCGACTTCTTTCTTGCAGGCACTACTACCTCCTCTCCCTTTCTAGCTTCACGACCACCGACTCCCACTCCACCATCCTCGCCAACACCATCGCCATTCTCCTCCCGCCGCATACGCGCATCGCAGCGATCCTCCCACGCGTCCGAGCCATTGTCTCCCGGATCGTCACCACGACTGTGCTAGCGCGACCTGCAACAATTCTTGGACCACACGCGTTTGCCTGACCGTCCACCGCCCTTCCCTCAACGCGCATGATCGCCGCGACCGACAACGCATCAATCAATTCAAGAGAGTGGAACAAATAAGTTTGAGCCGGTCGATCCATAGCTTTAATCGGCTTGGTCGACTTTTCCGGGCTTGATCGCACCCTCGGGACCACCACACACGACCAAGCCAGCTCTGGACTGGACTGGACTGGATCCCTCACTGCCATACTGCCATAACTGCCATGGTGCGCTGCGCTTGAAAATTGAAGAAGACTAAAAAGACACGAAAGTCGCTAACGCTCTTTAAAGGTTCTCTTCAAGCGCAAACCGGTTGCACTTATTCCTCACCCGGTGAACATCAAGGATGACGCAGATGTACGTTGGGAACATACAAGGTTATACAAAATCGGAGACTGACATGGGCAGGTCTGGGTCGTGCCGGAGACCAACGAGGTGTTCGCGGACTACGAGAAATATCTCAAGCGGTAAGTGCTCCCGAAATGGCTTGCGGTTTGATACTTTCGGAATGCTAATTGCGTCGCAGATGGGACTTTCTTCACCAGGCAAGCTGATCATATACCAGCGAGTTGCTAGGATCTACAACTAACCAACTCCTAGAAAAAATTCACCGATTCGATCAACGGCAAGTCTGGCTTGACATACGCAGACGCTGTCGCTTCAGAGGTTTGTCGGGTGTTGCCCGCATGGAATTGTGCCGCTACTAACGCTACCAGCAGAATCAGAGCCTAGCAGAGATTGAGCATGTCTTCCCTGAGGTTCTTCGCGACCCCATCCTCCGCAAGGTCCAATTTTCGACCATTTCGCGCATGGACGAGCTTGGTATGTATCGAACCTACATCTTGCACATTAGGCTTTTACTGATCACTGTACGTAACAGTCAACTGGGTGTACAACGAGTTCAAGCGCGAGTTTTTCCCTGGCGAGGACGTTATTGTCGCTCTCCGGGATCGTGATCCGACGACTGGCGCCATCCGCGAGAAGGCGAAATTCCCAATGATTCGAGGTCCGGACGGCTCCATTCAGCGCAACGCTTTCGCCCGCTACTTCATCCGTCTCCACGACACTCCCGGCGATGAGGCTCTTGTCGATGAGCAACACGTTCGCCGCGACCGCAAGGTGTACAGCAAGCTTAACCTCAGAGCGTTTCTTAAGAACTCGCTCGTTCGGGAAGCTTACCAACACGCGCCTTGGCTGGTCAAGGAACCTCTTGCACACCAGTATCGCATTTCCTCACATATCCCGCCGGAGCTTCTGAGGGATGCTCATGTTCTGGCCAATCGCGTAGGTCCTCCCGACCCCTATCACGACCCCAGATACCTCGACGGGCGGCTGCTTCCATGCGCCGTAACACCATCAGTTCTGATGCCCCCAACCCCTCCACCAGAGCGTTACGGCTTTCAGCAGCCCTTGATTCGTGGCACTGATAGCTTGCAGGATCAGATCCCCAGAGTGCCGCGTGGCCGCAACCATAAAGTGCCTGAAGATGTTGCTCGCATGCAACAAGATCAGGCGCGCCAACAGGTGCAGCGTCAGGTGCGTTCAGATGGCACCCCTGAAAGAGTCCTCTTTACTGACTACCAACAGCACGGTGGTGCCCTCCCTCATCACGCAGGTCGCCAAGTCTTGCCACCCGTTGCTGTTATTCCACCAAAGCCAGCTCCTCCGCCAATCAAGTATCCCATTGAGGACCTCGATGTCCTACCAAGGAAGGACCCGAATGTTCGCCCCCAGCTCAGCTTCCTCACTGAGGAGATGGTAGCCTTTGTTGAGAGCGACCGTACCTCACCCCTAAGCCTTGTGGAAATGCCAACCGTAGGCATGCTTCTGGAAATCTGGAACACTCTCAACGTGCAAGCCGAGCCCTACAAAGTCGACAGTTTCACTTTCGACGATTTCGTCGATGCCATGGGATTTTCGACCGAGTCCGAGAACACTGAATGTCAGCTGCTTAATGAAGCCTTTTGTGCGGTGATGAAGCAGCTGGTCGACACCGAGGGCAACCTTCAAGTCAGCCTTCCGCAAATGGCTGAAGACGACGACTCCGAGGATTCTTCCGAGTCAGCGATTGATGATAGCACTGTATCGACTCCTGTCGCTGATGTCCCGGCCCGCTCGACGCGCAGCAGGCTCAGCCACGTCGAAAACGTCTCGGAGCAGCCACAGAGCCCCGATGGACCTCCTGTCAAGATGCACAAGGCTCAAGAGGCTTTGGCGGACTTTGACTGGGTGGAAACTCTTGGACAGCGTGACATGGCTGGTGGCAACTGGCATCTTATCCTGGTGGGTATTCTCTACCAACTTTCTCAGGACGTCTCGCAAAAGGAGGCTTACGACAAGATTCTGGCGTATCTGGTCCCTCTGGATATGGACCCAATCAAGGAGAACATCAAATTTCAGTTCAAAACCATGGATATCAATCTTCGTGCGGCTGCGCTACAGCCCATGACTCTGTTGTCTGCTACGACTGAAACACTCAAAACCTTTTACGAAACCTGCAGCGAAGACCAGACGAGGGTGCGCAAGATGAAGATGGAAGCTCAAAAAGAGAAAAGGGCCGCCGTCGACGCCATGGTCAGCAAGAATAAGGAACGCAGTACAGCACAGGAGGAACTCGCTCACGCTGAGGCAAATGAGCAAGCCGCTGCAACGGCAATCGCCGACGCCACCAACGCCGGAAGCTCGGAACCAGAAGACGAACCTGTGACTGCCACTGGTCGCGGCACCCGGCAGTCTCTTAAGCGCAAGCGCGGCAGCGAGCTCACTCCCGCCGAAAAGGAGAGAAAGGCCGCTCTGGACGCTGCAAAGTCAGAAACCGACAAGAAGAAGAAACAGCTGGCGGCAATTGTTCGTGACAGCGAAGCATTGAGATCAGACATCCTGAAGCTCGAAGCCCAGATTGTCGATCACGACGCCGACCTACGCGAAGCTGATGTGCAACGCACAAGATTGCTAGGCAAGGACCGCTTCTGCAACCGCTACTACTGGTTTGAGCGCAATGGACAGCCCTTCGGCGGCTTGCCCACCAGCAGCACAGCCGACTATGGCTACTCCAATGGTCGCCTTTGGGTCCAGGGTCCGGATACCATGGAGCGCGAAGGCTTCATCGACTTGCCAGAGAACGACATGGCTGCTTACAAGGCCAAGCACCAGGTCACTGTTCCGGAGCGTCGCCGACTTGAAGAAGGATCAACATCGCTCATGAATGCGTACGAATGGGGCTTCTACGACGATGAGGCTGTCATCGATAACCTCATTGGCTGGCTCGACGATCGCGGCGAGCGCGAAAAGAAGCTTCGCAAGGAACTTTACGAGTGGCGCGACAAGATCTGCAAGTTCATGCGTGCCCGCAAGGAGTTCATGGACGGCGAGGCCGCAAGGAAGCTCGAGGCCGAGGAAGAACCCAAGAAGGGCATCGCAACCCGTCGCCAGGCCGAACAGGAGAAGGCTGAGGCGGGCGACAGGTGCTTGAGGTGGAGAAATACCATGGCCCTCGAGGACAAGCACATGGGACATCTCCACAGCGAGGGAATACCGGCCAAGAAACCGAAGAACAAGAAGGTTGTTGCGGTCGCGGCAACTGGCGGCCGTAACAGCCGTTCACGCGCCAAGTGATAGCGCCCTTGCTGGTTGGTTATACGACCAAGCTTTACGACACTGCATGGACTGGCGCAACATTTTGGTGCAATGCATTTTGCGACAAGGACGATAGACTGGTTTGATTGTTTTTCAAAGCGAGGCGCAGGCGGAGTAATTGATGAGATGAGTACACTTTTGCGTACTCTCAAAAACTGTGTCAAGGGTTGGACGGCCGACACATGGCGCTGCTGTATTGTGTGCATAAGCGATCATGAGATGACCTGGAGGATGTGTCACGGCATGTTCTCGGAAGGTGATGAGCGATTTGCTTTTGGAGGATTATTGTACCATTATCTGCTTTCACGCTGCTGCTCATCAAAAATTATTATGTTAGGAACCCGTCCCCTCTTCCCGTTCTCTAGCACACGACTCGTGGATGTCGTTGTATCAAACAGCTCTATACGCTACCAAACATCTCTAGATATCACACCTCCAAACGCCATGCAGACCTCAAGTCTTCTTATGCATGGTCGTAGCGCCCGCCTGATGATTAGGGAAGATCAAACTATCCGCCACAACAACATTCTCCCTCCTACCAGCCGCAAAAACCACCACCTCCGCAATATCCTCAGCAGTCAACGGCTCGCACCCAGCATAAACGGCATCAGCCTTACTCTTATCCCCATAAAACCGCACAACACTAAACTCAGTCTCAACCTGCCCGGGATCCACGCAGATAACCCGCACTTTCGTCGCGATCAGCTCTTTCCGCAGACTGTCGGTGAAGGCTCTGACGGCTGCTTTGGTCGCGCAGTAGATTCCGCCGCCGGGGTAGGGCTCGCGGCCTGCGATTGAGCCGATGTTGATGATGTCGCCTGCTCCGGCGCCGGCGTTGCGGCGCAGCATGCCGCGGAGGACTTCTTGGGTCATGTTGATAAGGCCGGTGACGTTGGTGGCGAACATGATGGTCATGTCGGATTCGGCGATTTCGGGGGCGCGGGCGACGCCTTTTACTAGGCCTCTTTGTAGAGTTGTCAGCTCTGAAGAGCAGTGGTCGGTTTATCTCAGAGGATGCGGGCAACTTACGCATTATTCACAAGCACATCGATCTGTTGAAAGTCCGCTGGAAGCTTGCCTACGAACCCGTGGACTTCGCTGGGCTGGCTGATGTCTAGCTGAACGGGCAATACCTGGGCACCGCTGCCTACTTCTTTGGTGATGTCTTCGGCGAGTTGTTTGAGATTGTCGAGGCGTCGAGCTGTGAGGATCAACTTCAGATCGTGTGGACACGTTCGGGCGAATTCTAGTGCTGTGGATTTTCCGATGCCGGACGAAGCGCCAGTGATGAGAACGGTCTTGCCTTGGAGGCGCTGGGACATTGCTGATGGCATGATGGGTAAGTTGGGAGGATGAGGATGAGGGATGTCTCAAGTTTCTAGGGGGAAGAACAGCCCGTCAAGATATCAGCAACTGGCAATCTGCTAATAAATCTAGCATTTCAATTGCTAGCCTCAGCAAGGGCTCCATACAGGAAGATGGCTGGCGAATGAGAACGCTTTCAGGTCATAGGAGGTATTCTCCGTCTGGCGCTTGGCAACGGATATGTCACGGATAACCACATCCAGCGGAAGGGCGACTCAAACACCTTGGCAGGTCTCCATAGTTATTTCACGTGAGCAATCAAGGTATGCATACGGGCTGTCAGATCGATTGCTCATATCAATTTCCGAGGATCTTTCCTCATTGAACAGGAGGGAACTCGTCCATTTGGCCGAACGGATGCTCACTCAAGAATGCGTCGAGATTGCCAAGTCCAGAAGAAACCATCGAAGCGAACTGGTCCCAATCAGCAAATTCTGACGCGAGGTCTGGCATTGCGGCATTGGGGCTGACAGTCGTGTGCAGCGTCGCATCGGCCGCATAGTTCTGTTCGAACTGCCCGGCAAGATCAGCATTCGGTGCTGCGACTGGATGAGGCCCATACTGCGAAGTAAAGACTGCTGGATCGGGAACTGGAAAGCGTTCACGATCAGTTTGACGGACTACTTCAAGGCGCAATTCCTCCAGCAAATGGCGGTACCGATCTAGGAGTGATCCTTCTTCTGCGATACTGGAAATCTGAGACTGACACTGGATTGCAGCCGACAAGTACTCGCTGTACACTTCTGGAGGCCCAGATCTTTTCTGAATTGCATAGAGGTACAGCACTATGCTGGCCGTGAAAGCAAAGTAGGCAGCGATCCAGAAGGCACGGTACATCTGACCGCTTTGCGTCATCTGGTCTATGACTCTGACCGTGTTCATTGCTGAGTCTAAACATTGTTGGACGCTCCGTTCGGTCTGAGCATCCGCGGTCGATACAGTATCGTCTACCAAACCTTTCGTGGGACGGTCACCATAGGAGTTGCTGAGCAAGAAAGGACGATGGGTGAGTATGACCGCATGCCAGTATGTAAGGTTCAGGACGTTCCGTTGACGCTGGACTATCGGCAGGAACAGCGATGCGTTGAAGTTCTCGGAGTCTAGAAACGTATTCAAATTTGCTCGCCAATCTGAGAGACTTCCCGAGATCTCCGCAGTCAAGACGTTTCGACGACTCCCTGTGATCGGCTTCAGAGGATATAGTTGGCGGAGTATGCTCTTCACGATGCGAGCAAGGCTGAAAAGTCAGAATAATGCATGAAGGGAGACTCAAGAGGCACGAACCTGATGTGCGCAAGTGGTGCGAGCATAGTCGAAAAGCCAAACGGATTCGATGAAGTCGAAAATTGCGATTCACCAAGCCTTTCGTCTTCTACATCTGCCGGATATTCTGTGTCGATGTCATCATCATGGAACAGCTGCGGCCTGCCCAAGACGACACTCAGATGTACATCTAATGTGTAGGCACACCAGAAGGTACGTCGCCGACACTCGATCTCTATATTGCTCATCCCAGCGCGAGAACTGCGATTGAGACCTACCGCCAGAGCAAGCTGTGAGACTGTACCAAAGGTACGCCAACAGTGGTTGACGCGGGACTGCGTCAAAAGATAATAGCACTGTGTGAGTCTGGCTTGGACACTAACCAGCCGGATTGGTCCACTCTCTTTCGCGAGCTGTTGATCAGCTAACAAATAGAGTCGATGGCTGCATATGTGTCAGCAGAGATCGTCTCGAAAGGAAGCTGTGATATGCGAACCTTAGATCAGCTGGACCAAGATTGTGACCCTCGGGCATGTACACCCAGCCATGCGCGAGTACCATCAATACCAATGCGATTTTTGCTGCAGCGCGCTGACTGTCTTGCATGCTGCCAAACTTATCATAGAACTCCGTGAACCAGGCTTGAGCGGTCGGCCGGTGCAGAAAGCGATAGGTCGGCATTGCGAAATCGAAGTAGCGGTCGAAGAGCTGCTGTGCAAACTCTCGTGGAATCATCATGCAAAGAGAAAGGTCTGCATCGACAGAAGCGAGGGGTGCATCTCCGAAGGTAAAGATACTGTCGGGCTGCGAGAACGATGCAGTCTGGCCCAAACGCTTTTGGACCCTCTGCAAGAAAGAGACTCCCGAAGCGGGTCCGATGTACTGTCAATGTAGACCTGTTTGGGCTGACTTGAGAGACTTTGGAGTAGATGCTGGCACTGATGGCGAGGCGAACGGTTGTGGATAGATGGACTGGTGGTTCTTCATGAGTTCTTCTTCATGTTCGGAGTCTGCCCTGAGAATGACACCTTCTGTGGCTGAGTTGCTGTTCGGCGAATGTGTGGTGAGATGGCAGCTCTGTACGACACCGTCGGCTGTCATGACACGAGGTGCCTTTCCTCTTGTGTACGCCACTTCGAATGTACAGCTCGATTCTGCACGGCAGCAGAACTGGCATGGCTGAACACCGTCGCATTTGATCTTGCGTCTTTGCAGCGTTAGCTCTGATTCGTCCAGTCTGTAATACTTGATCATAGCTACTTTTTGCATCTATCGCATGCACGCGTTACCCTAGCTCTCTCGGCATTGCGTTTCCGCTTCTTGGATGCGTGGTGGGCGTTGTCCATGGGTAAAATTCCGTTCCTTGGATTGCTTTGAACGGAAAAGGACGGAGTGCAGTGACAGAAGGCGAACGATCCATTATTATGCAGGTCGTATGACTACCCATAGTATGTTGCATGCCATGCGGTAGGATACTGCACATGAGGAGAAATGCAGCAAAGTGGAGACATTGATGCCACTAGGAAACATCCTCGGATGTTGGCGAAGTGGAAATGCGGAAACCTTTTCCGCAGCTGGTCAAGGATTCGCTAAGATATTGCCGCGCCTGCGACAAGTCTACAATGTACACTACCAATAATTTCATTACGAATCGGTCAGTACGCATTTGAGGTCAGGTCAGTGCTCACATGTGTACTGTTATCTGTCGATGAGATTTATGTCGTCGGAAATGGAAACGCAAACGACAACGAAAGCGGCCAGTGACTACATGTCTACTTAGCTGTGTATCACTGCGGCAAATGTATCACCACCTTGGAACATCCGCCGAGAACTCCGGCTGGAAAAGGCGGATATAGGCAGTATCGTCCCTCTTTCTCAGTCCACAGTCGAGATACTGCCTGTGAAGAACTGCCAGCCTGTCTCTGTCGAGCTCAACACCCAAGCCTGGGGTCTTAGGCACAACGACACCACCATCTTTCCATATGAGCGCACCATCTACGACGACATCCTCGTCGCGGCGCTTCCAAGGCCAGTGGGTATCACAGGCATAGTCCAAATTCTCGGTTGCAGATGCGAGGTGGGTCATGGCTGCTAAGGAGATTCCAAGGTGACTGTTCGAGTGCATAGACAGACGCATGTTCCAAGTAGCGCAGATCGATGCCAATGTTTGACACTTCCGCAAGCCGCCCCAAAAGTGATGGTCGGACAGAACCACTTGGACTGCATTCTGCGATATGCTGGAGGGGAGCTGGTTGAACGCAACAACACACATGTTGGTAGCCAGAGGAATCGAGACTTCTTTTGCCACTGCGGCCATACCCTCAATCTCCGGTGCCGGATCCTCCAGGTACTCGAGCATGCCATCCAGTTCCTTCGCCACCCATTGGGAGGTATCGACCGACCAAGCCGCATTTGGATCGATGCGAAGGGGTATGTGTGGAAATGCTTTGTGAAGAGCTTTGATGGCGTCAACTTCCTGTTGAGGAGGAAACACTCCAGCCTTGAGTTTGATCGCTTTGAAGCCATACTCGTCGATGATCTTCTTTGCCTGCTTGACAATGCCTTCAGGATCCAAAGCTTCCCCATATGAATCATCGTCGTGTCCTGGATGCCCGGCCCATTTGTAAAACAGATAAGCAGAGTATTGCACATTGTCTCTGACTTGCCCTCCCAGCAAGGCGCTGACTGGGAGATCAAGGACCTTCCCCTGGATGTCTAGACATGCCACTTCGAACGGGGAGTACACCTTGTCTACAACCGAAGCCGTTGTTACCATTCCAGCCATGCCATCTCCTCCGGTAGACTGATCGCTGCTCAGAGATTTTGCACATGCCCGGAAGATTGCATTGGTGTCGTAAATGCTCAGCCCTTTGATGTGTGTTGCTGCTGCTTCCAGACGAGAGATGTGCGCTGAGTCCCCATAAGATTCGCCAAGGCCATATTCGCCATGGTCTGTAACGACTTCGATGATGCTGCGCAGGGCATACGGCTCGTGTACGCCAACGGCATTCAGCAAGGGTGGATCATGGAAGGCAACGGGTGTGATGACAATGTCTTGTATCGTCGGAGCTACTTTAGACATGGTATTGAAGACTCAATGGATGATGGTCACCGCGTCAAAAGCTGGACTGTTATGCGATGCGACAACTCTGATAGTCAATGCAAAACTTATACCTAGTCTTTGCTTCCATTTTTGAGAGCCTTGACTCGCTCCGTGGCATATGGGTCTCATCGTCTCCTCACTCGATGAATAGAGGGTGGAGCCCGCGAAGACAGCAACACATATCCGTCTCCACAGCATTACTTTTCCGCAAGCGGGGAAGAAGGATCCTTGGATGTCGCTTGTGTGCCAAGGCAGGCGAGTAGACATGTTCATCGGACAACTTGAGGCCGAGAATGATGGAGATGGGGATGGAGATGAGGATTGACGGCCTTGAAGGAGCAGGGAACGAGGTGAGAGCTTGAGCGGCGTCATCCGCCACCGTGGAAGTTGGCCTTCACAGCATCCCAGTCTCCTTTGCCCAGGAGTCAACCCGATCATTGTCACTAAAGTGGCCATTCCTGTTAGACATTGAGTGGCCGCTGACTGCACATAACAGACAAGGACTCTGGAATGTACAGAGTACTTTGACGGACCTACGACCTCCACCATGCATACCATGATCGAGCCATTCATAGTTTCGTACGTATGTGGGATCGAACTGGATGATACAAAATTGTCTCATGCGCTACACAAATATCTATATGACCATGAGGCCACCACCAAGAACCTCCTTTTCCTCTACCGGCTATGCGCAATTTCGTGTCAGGCTATGGTATACCGTCGTGTCTAGAGACCAGCCTCGATTTCCAGCAGCGGCGCAATCAATACATCGATAGACCTCTTCTCCTCATCCGAAGGCTCCTGGTACGGCCGCCTCGGCTTGAGCTGTTGCTTTGCGAGCGACTCATCAATGCCTGCAGACTTCGCAGTAACTTCTGCAACAGCATATTTGACCGTAGCAATGCCGGCCTTGCAACCCTGTTCAGCTAACGCCGCCTTCTGGTGCAATGCCATAGCTTCTTTCATACGGCCTTCCTGGTACAGATCAAAGATCCTCACAATCGTCTTTGGGAACACATTGGCAAACCCAGCGATGGTTCCTGCAGCTCCCGATGCTAGACCTCCGATGAGGAAGTCCGATTGGCCACCATAAATCGAGAATTGGTCGGCAGGGAGCTCGGCAGAAAGACGAGTGATCTTCGCCACGGCACCGCATGTCAACTTGACACCGACGATATTCGAGTGTCGCTTGGCCAGGCGTACGAGCGTTGCGGAGTCCAGGTCAATGCCATTCACAACAGTTGGAAAGTTGTAGATCACAATTGGAAGGCTGCTCTTCTCGGCGACCTCATCGAAGAAGTTGTTGATCACCGCAGGTGTAGTCTGCTTGCCGAAGTAAGCTGGTGGAAGCAGGAGTGCATAGTTTGCGCCAGCATCTGCTGCATCTTTGATGTACTCGAGTACTTGTTTGGTAGAGTGGCCGCCTACGCCGGCCATGATGGGGAAAGACGGCCCGCATGCTTGACGAGCTGTTGCCACAAGAGTCTTGCGTTCGCTTTGCGTGAGCAGGAAGGTCTCCGCATTGGTTCCGAGTACAACTAGCCCTGCCAGGCCGCTCTTTGACAGGTAAGCGTAGTACTGGGCTTGAGGTTGAAGGCTCAGGTCGTCGGTGTCTTGGTCGAACCATGTCACTGCTGGTGCCCATACACCTCCAGCAGGCACCTTGCTCACAGCAAGTGGCGAACCACCATTAGTGACTGTGTCTGTAGACTCCTGTGTTTGAGGGTCGATGGTCGCGGCGCCAGAGTCATGATGAAGACCGGAACTTGAGCCATTCGCCAGAGCATCGGGAGTTCCTTGTTCCTTGGTAAAAGCGCTGATCTCGCCAGATTGAACGCTACTCATCACAGCGGTAGCCATTGCGGAAATGGTAGATGGTGGAAATTGCGAAGAAGTAGGCTGCTGAGGATCAAGAGGTCCGTCCAGATAACCGCAATGCTCGCCACGAAAGAAGGGCGTATGTAAGAAAGCCTTGGTCCCTTGGTCTTCTATTCTTACTCGCTCATACAACCATCGCGCTTGGTATGAAGCAACGTTGCATTTCCGTCTGCAGTATCCGCGACTTATCCGCTCAACACAATGAACCCCGCTCCAAGAGCCAAGGGCCCTGTCCTGCTTGGAGTATGGCACTAACTCCTGAACAGATGCAGCAGTCAGGTGGTAACAACGATCGCCTCTTGAGGGGTCTCCAGATTATGGACTACCCCATGGGGTGCCAGTGACAGTGCTCCGTGTCTTGGGCGAGGGCGCAGTTCTGATACGGAAGTCTGCCTCCATATATAGTTGATCACAAGTCGCACTTGAGTCTTTGAACTAGACAATACTTCGATTGCATACCTTGACCTTGTCAAACTTGTCTTCCACCAGTGATCCCAACCTGCATGCAACCACCAACATGACTACAGTCAACAATCCAGATGACAAGCCCGATGTCGTGATGATAGAGACTGTCATCAAAGACGATTTGGAAGGCAATCCGGACAAGGCACCTCAGGTCTTCCATATTGACGGCTTCAGTGTGTTGGGGCTGTCTGCAGAAGATGCCGAGTTCTACCAGAATTACTCAGCAAAAGATCGGAAGAAGACGATGCACAAGGTGAGCTGTTGCAGTAGGGTTTTATATCTGAACACTCAACTGACAGAAAGGTCTCCACAGGTAGATAAGAGACTCATTCCCATGCTCGCAGCATTGTACCTCATCGCGCATCTTGATCGCTCGAACATCGGAAATACGAAAGTGAGTTGTCCTTCATGGTACCCTCAATCGACCGCCGTTCATGCTGACTCGTTGGCAGATCGAAGGGATCGATGTTGACCTGGGTATCAGCGGCATACAGTGGAATATTGTGCTGTCGCTATTCTTCGTGCCCTACATCTTGCTGGAGGTGCCCTCAAACATCCTACTCAAGCGCTTCGAGCGACCGTCGCTCTATATGGGCATGTTGGTAACAACCTGGGGCGTGATCATGACGATGCATGGCGTGGTCACCAACTACGCTGGTTTGCTAGCACTTCGCAGTAAGTGTGAATGTGAATATTCCAAATAACGGGGGTGTTCCACTAACTTCCATCCTTCCCACACAGTATTGCTCGGAGTATTCGAAGCCGGGTTCTTCCCGGGCGCGGTATATCTCTGCACGTTCTGGTACATGCCGAAAGATCTGGCTGCTCGCATCTCATGGTTCTACTGTTTCAGTGCACTCTCGGGTGCCTTTTCGGGTATGGCAGCCGCCGGAATCGCTCAGATGGACGGAGTTGGCGGCTATCAGGGCTGGCGATGGATCTTCCTGATCGAAGGCATGGTCACTGTCATCCTTGGCGTCGCCACCTTCTTCGTCCTTGTCGACACTCCTGCCCTTGGGCACAAGTGGCTGAGACCAGAGGAGATAAGATTCTTAGAAGTCCAGCGCTTCATCAAGCAAGGCGGTCGTTTCCAGGACGAGAGCAAAGAGCAGAACTTCATCTGGCGCGATCTCAAGGCTTCACTACTGGACTGGAGACTGTGGCTGTTGACGTGGGTCCAATTCTGTCAGTCTGCGATGGCATATGGTACTAAGTTCAACCTTCCCACGCTCACGAGAGCTATGGGTTTCACCAGTTGGGAAGCCCAGCTGATGAGCGCGCCTCCATACGTAAGTCGACCTGAGTATTGTTGGTCATGTATCTGCTTGGGATCTGTGCTAACGAGTATTCGCGTACAGATAGCTGGCGCAATCGCAACTATTGTCCTCTCGAAGCTTTCAGATCGTTTCTACTGGTAAGTCTCCTCGCAACATACTGTGACTGTACGTCAGCTGGTGCTGCAATGTGAATATACTGTGCTGACACCTGCAAACAGGCGCATGCCATTTGTTGTTGGCCCCTTTGCTCTGTGCTGTATCTCCTTCGCTGTCATGCTCGGTCTACGCGGCAATTTCGAGAGCCAGATAGGAGGCGCATACTTCTCCGTCATGCTCGCTTGCATGGGCATTTATCCTTCGGCCCCAGCTCTCATTGCCTGGGCCGGAAACAACCTGGCACCTGCTTCGCGACGAGCAATCGGTCTCGGTCTGAACATTTGCATTGGCAATGCAGGTGGCGTCATGGGTAGCTACATGTTTTTCGACTCCGATGCTCCAACCTACGCGACCGGCTTTGGATTGAGTCTCGCGTTTGGAGTGACTGGTCTGATCGCTGCCATTGCTGCCGAGTTGGCCTACAAGAGGGCCAATAGCAAGAGGGCCAAGATTCCTGAGGAAGAGACGCGTGCGAGGTACACGCAAGACCAGCTTGTTGCAATGGGCGACAGGAGTCCCTTCTTCAAGTATACCTTGTAGGGTATAATGGCGTAGGTGACACTTTTGATGGGATCGATGATGTTCATGGCTACTTGATGTTCATGGAACAAAAGGCACGTATCGCACGCGTGAGGTATTTTGCTGTCAGGGCGTTATCGATGGCTAGATAAGATTAGATAGCAGTAACATTTTGGCCGTGCTGAACCTCTTCTCAAGTTGGAGATTCCGATGTTCTTCTAAGTGCATAAAATTCCATAGCTCATATCCTTGTTACTGGAGTAATGACTACAGGCATGTGATGTCGTCGCTATACGAACGATCCTTCCTCCGTCTAGGCGAGATGAGACGGAACGAACATGCGGAGATTGACAGCTCAGCCTTTGTGGGTCTTGATCCATGCTCGCACGTGCTTTAGAATGGTCGCCCGCAATCATTCTCTCTCGTCTATCTCCCTTATCACTTGTCAAGTTCACGACATCGAAGACTTGTGTCGGCTATACGTAAACGGTGTAACATCATGACATGAAATACTGCTGATGGAGTCTAGAGCTCGAGTGTGCTCGAGAAGGTCAAGTACATATACAGGATCCGGAACCCGCACGTCACGCGCCCAGCCGGATATTCAGCCTCAGTTTCCAAGACTGGGCACATGCAGGCGCCATGCCTTGCGAAGACCCAGCCTAGTCAGGCAAGGATGCCGCAATCCTGGAATGGAAGTCGCTCCAACGCAAGGCGGTGATATTCTGACACGCTCGTAGCGAGTCTTGCGCCGACATCCTTCAGTCCTTGTGGTCCTCCGTGTTCACATCTGCAATGCGACCTCAACAACATACAGCCACAGCAAGCCTCCAAGCATGCGAACCCTAGCGATGTACAGCGTGCTTTTCGTGTGCATCGCTGCATCGCTGGTCTTCTTCGCAAGCCTGGGAGGTCCGGCATTCGTGGAACAGCAATATAATCGCAATCGACCTCACAGACCGAAGCCCAAAGGTCCGCCCATCTCGCATAGCCAATCCCATGCCTGGCAAACTCAACGAGAATGGACATACGAATACCCTCGAGATGCTCGCAACTACGGCCTAGACGAAGCGCAGTGTCTGTCTGCCTTCCCGGAATTGTACAAAGAGGTTGATCGAGCAGTGGCTTGGTGGAAAGAGAAGGGCGGCATTACCGAAAGAGAGTTGGATGTGGGCTGGCGTGGAGATGGTATCGTGAGGGCAATGATATACGACAACCAGCTGTATGTTATCGATGCGCACAACATATTTGATCACAACCATCGCCCAAGGGCATTGGCGACTTTGCATTCGATTCATCGCGCGGTGATTGCGCATGCTGGTCCGCTGCCCAACATTGAGTTCACGGTGACGGACCACGATGCGCCTCTGATAGATCAGAATGATATGAACCATACTACCTGGGGATATTCCAGGCTAGCACGTCAGGAAAACCTGTGGCTCTGCCCAGACTTTGGATTCTTTGGCTGGCCCAATGTAGGTTTGCGCAGCTATGCTGAGCTTCAACAAAACCTCGCCGCAGAAGAAGAAGACTTTCTCGACAAGATTCCCAAGATTGTCTGGCGAGGCGCAGTGGCAGGCCTAGGATCCCACGACGTGCGCTCCGGACTCGTTGCTGCCAGCGCCAACCAGCCGTGGGCCGATGTGCAGACGCTCGACTGGAGCAACAAAACTAACATCGCTACCCGCTTGTTGGGTATGGAGGATCACTGCAACTACCAATTCCTTGCCCAGACCGAAGGAAACACGTACTCTGGCCGTCTGAAGTCCCTACTCAACTGCCATTCTGTCCTGATTTCACACGATCTCAAGTGGCTGGAGCACTATCACCACTTGCTGCAGCCTTCAGGAGCCAATCAGAACTACGTGCAGACCAAGCGCGATTTCTCAGATCTGCCCAAGATCATGAACTCCCTCCTCAAATCCTCAAATATCCGAACTTCCACGCAGCGGATCGCCGATAATGCACGCGCAACCTTCCGCGAACGCTATCTCACTCCTGCAGCTGAGGCTTGCTATTGGCGGCACCTGTTCCGGGGCTGGGCAGAGGTACAGACTTTCGAGGTGCAAGGATGGAAGAGCAAGATGGTGGATGATCCGACCACCGGGAGGAAGAAAGTCAAACGGACTATGAGAGGTGCGCCTTACGAAGCGTATGTGTTGATGGAGGAAGTTGAGTGGGCACTTCCTGCGAAAGCGAGGAAGATTTGTATTGATGAGTAAATGAGGGCACTCACGGCATTACGGCAGGCATAATGGCAATAAATCCATTCCTGATCCTTGCAGCAAAACCTTGGCCTAAACTCTCTCAGACTATACATACTAAATTTGGAAACTACTATCAGCACACAGGAAGCGTTCGGTCTGTCACGGCAGGGTGGAAGTAAGAGGCATCGCAAGCTGTTACGCCAGCTCCGACCACAGCAGTGGTCTGCGTCTTGTAAGCGAGGACCAGTAGATTTCATGCATAGCCGCCATGCTGGGATTGAACATGCACCCCGCAGCATCACTGGCCTCAACCAACTGCATGTCTACAGCTTTCTTCAAAGAATAACGGCCTTCGTTTTTCGAGTGGCTACACGTCTCATAATCACCAGAACACGGGTCTTCTGAGGCGGCGTGCTCCTTCGACGAAAATGTCTCCTGATTTTCTCTACTCGAGTTATATGCGTTACAAGGCTGACACTGACGCTGTTGCTACTTGGCTACTTAGCACAGCCGTGGAACGAGGCTACAACGTTGCCCATATCAACAACAATGTCGAACCAGCCGTCAAGGGTACTCGCCTCAAAGGCAAGGCAAGACAGCTTGCCCGGGCTTCACAGCCACCAGCGGGTACGCATGGCAAGCCGATTACGGGTGCTTATCGTATCACAATCAACGACTTCATATACATCGCGAACTTCATTGCGAAAGTCAACAAACCTCGTGTGAAGGTTCCTCGCCAATTTGTCCTACAACTACGACATGCTATCGAGACACGAAAAAGCCATCAAGTGTGGTACGAGAACAGATGTGCAGGGACAGCAGAGTCAATTGCTTCAGACAGTGGGCATGCATATTTCATAAGCATCCTGGAGTCGGTCATGGAGATACTGCGCCCCATCATGCCAACAGCGTCCCCTCGTTTTCGCGAAGATGCCAGTATCGGTAGCTCTCCACTGGCAAATATGTTTGAGCATCTGGATGTCGAAGAAACCTTGGAGACCGCCAGCCATGGCAACGCCGAACCGAAAGTCAGTGCACCAACGAGGGTCAGTGCTACTGTTGAGAGCACCGGCGTTGGACGCAAGCACGAGGCATCCATTGCGTCAATCTTTCTCTCTCGCGATGTTCACCGGCTACGAGGCTCCATCCAAGCAATCTGGAAGGATTACCACGAAGGCAATGTGGGCTTGGTGGCAGCATCAATCACGACGAACACCGCCATCGACTTCTGTCGCAGACTACAGGAAGATTTTGAGAAAGCATTTCCTGGGGAAGAAAAAGGCTACGAGCGCGCCTGTACCTATTGCATCTTCCTGAAAGATGCAAAGACGGAAGACTTCGTAATTTTGCAGGGTGATGGGCCTTGTCTGGCAAATGTGCATCGCATTCTCGAGAGATTTGTCGATGAAACCAACGATGGGTCTCCGGACGAACCGCCGACTGTTTCTTCAGCACACATACATCCATATCTTCAACAGACCCCGGAAGGCCAAGAGTCAGGCGGTGAAAACAACTTCTTCAGCGACAATAACCTTATGATGGGCGTCCTAACAGAGTTGTGTGCCCTGATGCGTGCGACATCACCCCACTGCGAGCGTCTCCATGCAGAACACGAGATCATGAGGGCTATGCGACACCTCCTATCGTGTAAGACACAGACGCTGTGGTTGACGTTTGCCTTCCAGATTCTTCTGGACATTCGCCATACAATGCGCGAAGACATCACCTGGGCTTTTGATGATCTTTGTCGAGGCTCGAAGTTGATCGCATCAAACATCGAAAAGGTCCTTCAATTCAGCGTAGATGCCGGAGTCACGCATCTCTCACGCAACCAGGACCAAGTTTTGAATCAAATTCTGGGCCAAGTAAGACGATGGACTGAGCAAGATCTGGTGCGCGATTTTATCGATTGGGCTGCGGGACATGGAGAGGCATGGTCAACTGCAAAGAAGCATTTACCACCGTATTACCTGCTGAAACGAGACCCGCTCTGGTGCGGCACGCTGCTTTACAGCTTCAGAATGTTGGCACACGAAGCTGCTATCACCGTGGCCAATTCGTGGTCCTGTATACTAGCTACCGCACATCTCTATAACGGCTTCCGCCAATCAGGCTTACTGGCATTTCGGTGGGAGGACATGGAGCGCGTAATATCAATGCATGGGGTGGAAAATCTGTTCGTTGGCGCAGCCCCAACCACTCTCGAAGATTGTTTGAAACACTTCTCGCTTGCTACCGGCATGCGCCCCAGCGAACTCGCACCCAATCAACGCCAGGCCCAGAAGGAAGCAAAATCCTCCAACTTGAAATGGAGACGCCTTAAACAGCTTACTCCTGTGTCTTCGCTCTTCAAAGGACGACTTTGTGAGGCCGACGGTCGCACAGACCTGGGACCGAACGATGTTATCAAGGCCTTGCGCCAGAAGGCATTGGAAGAAGGCTCCGAAGCCTACGAGATAAGTCCCGACGTCGACCTATGCGACATCATCGGAAAATTGAGACTAGCCATTGAGCACGAGACTACCCAGACGACCTTCAACCATTTCGAAATGCACCTTGTCTGCTCAAAGCTGCTGCGACAGCTGCACGAAGCTGTTGCCCCAGACATTTTCATGTGGTCGGTAGAATACCGCGATGATAGGAGTATTCCGGGGGTCGTGTTGGCAATATTGGTAGAAGCGACGAAAGGCCGTCCCGTGGCTTCGAAAGCTGGCGAGTTGATGGCTGGCTTCGTGGCACTCAACGACGACCTCGCACAGAGGGATACTCAGACGTTGGATGCGGTTGTGATCTCGAGGAGGGCTAGTGCCTCAGGTGGTGGCGTTGTTGGTCACAGTGATCCAAGTCATCTGCTTGTCTCATATGCAAACATTCACAATTAGGTTGGACAGGCGTTGTAGTATGGTTTCTCGCAGGTACACACTTTCGGTTCGCTGTTTGACATTGGTGCGTTCCTCATTAAAAGCATGCATCATAGCTTCGTTATCATCAGTAGCACTCACAGTCACACTCAAATCAAAACAAGACTCCCACCATTCTCCACCGGGTGCCAGTTTGGATCTGCCTGCTCAAACTCATCATCTCCGGCCTCCTCTTTCTCCCGCTGCAGCGCTTGCTCGACTGTAATAGGATTCTGCGTCAGGATCAACGACGTAAACCCCTTCTCTATCTTCGCCTCATCGTGTGTTCCAATCCAATGTCTCGCTTGCAGCAACCTCTGCAGCTTGAGTCCGTTGTGGCCACCAAGGTTCGCTTCGCTGAACCCAATCCACGACAGCCCGACGCGCACGTTGAGCAGGCCATGGAGGAGCGCTGTGATACGCAAAGATGGCTCTCGAGAAGTCAAGAAGGTCATTTGCTCGACCGGAATACCGTGTGGCGTATACACGATAGCTTCGGCTTGTCCGAGACCAGTAGAGTCGAAGGAGATGACGAGGCCCTTGTGAATGCCTTGGACATCATTTTTCTGTGTAAGACAGCCTATTCCAATAAAGTCTGGAAGGAATGGCAGGCGAGTCTCGCGCCAGTCTTTTTCGAACGGTGGCAAAAGTGTGATGTTCTCGAAGTGCTGGTAGGCCTTGACGAGGTGTTCGGCGTCGTGGCGCACGAGAACCGGGACTGAAGGGTGCAGTTGGCGCAAAGTGTGTTCATTCACGTGGTCTGTTCCTCGAAGAGCGCAGGCAGCAACGTCGATATAACCGGTTGACGGCTTGTCTTGCGCGTCTAGTCCGCGGAGTGAACATGCTCGAAGTTCGATTTCGTGGATGAGGGCCTCGACTTCTGCTATGGTTTGGAAGGCGGATGGGATGGTGTGCTCTTGCTGGTGGAAGATCCGACTGTACTCGACTTGTGGTCCGACAAGCCACGCGTCTACGAGGACGTTGAAGTAAACTCGTGGATTGCCGTCGTTCCTTGGGACTTGCAACAACCAAGAGTTGTCCGCCGACAGGTGATGAATCAAGGGACGCTGCGTGTCTGCTTTGGTCCTGAGCAGGGAGGTGACATCGGTTTTGCCTTTTGCCATCGTGAATGCTACTATTGGGGTAAATGCAATAGGAGGAGTTGCTTATGCTGACAACGTGCAGTCTACGAAGCACTGATATCATGATTGCCACGAGGCGGGAGGAGTGCGGCTGAACTCAGCTGACCTGTTTCGAACAAATGTGCTCGAATCCTTTGTGCCCACCCAACACATGTGGCGTCTCCAACCCTGTCCATCACCTCACGATCACACCTGCCATATGAGCATGAGCGCAGCAACATATCGACTGGGGCAGCTGCGAACTCATGGTCTTGGAAGTTCACGTGATCAAAAAGACAGTCAGTCGGACGCGCTTCCGCCTGCCGGATTCACCAAGCATCGAAGTCCGCAATTTGCCTTTTGTCTCGCAGCCTTGCCGCGTTGTCACACAGATCCCCTGAACTCTATCTATCACAAAGTTCGTATGCTTATGCAATCTTTTGATACACGAGTGTTGGGATTTAGCGATACAACAAAGCCGCGGGAGCACGCTGAGATCGAGGCATCGTGGTGGCTTGGTAATTGTTCGAGAGCTGACTCGCTAGCAGCCTTATACGAGACCAGATCGATCACTGCCGTAACGTCATCGTTGTGCCAAGCGTTGATAGGTCAGATCAGCCGTTTGTCCCGTGCATAACGCGCGGACAAACATCAGCCTTGCAATATGTGGACCTCCAGCCAAGCCACCAGAGCCTCTTGAATCTCGACGACGTCCTCTGGCTTTCTAGCCTGGAGAACTTGGAGGGGCCGCAGTGGCAACGGCAGTACCGTTCTCGCCATCCTGCAGACGCAATGCTTGGACTAAGAGGTACTTGCGATGGCGAAGTCTTGTCCAACCTTGGGAGTCTTGCATTACGAGGCCGGGCAATTTCAACGTAAGGTGACGACGACATTTACAAAATCACCTGAGATGTCCGACGCCTGGAACACGCCGGATCAGAATTGCTTCTGCCTGGATGGTGTTTGCTTGCTCCAGGATCGACGTTGGCAGGCCGTCGGGCAAACCGTCCACCGGGGCAACCACGCCTAGACTAGGATCTTGTGCTCAGAGCTTTGTTTCCCACGCTCGCCACGCCCGAGATGCCGTGCACAGCTACATCCCGCTGCGCATCAAGTGGAGGAACATGGGCCAAGGCCCACGAGTGGTTGGCCTCGAGGGTTCAGCTACATCACTTTTGCGGGTCTGGCACGGGCTTCTGGCAATTGTTGACCTGTGTATAAGAAACAGTTGCCCGACATGATCTACTTTTCTCCAGAATATCACTGCACATCTTCATCACTCGCTCTATATCCAGCAAACTAAACACTCACTCACCAACCAACCAACCAACCAAATCAATCAATCAATATGCTTTCCAACATCCTCTTCCTCGCCGCCGCCGGCTACGTCGCCGCCCAGGACGTTACTGAGATCGTTGCTTCTGCCACCTCTCTCGGTGGTGATGCTGCTACCAGCGCCGTCGGATCTGCTATCTCTGGAGACCCCTCTGCACTCTCCGCAGCCAGCTCGTTTGCGGTCAACAACCCCAGCGAGGCATCTTCTTTCCTCGCCTCCTACGCTTCCGAGAGCCCCTCCGAGGCTTCTTCCTACCTCGCTTCGTTCCTCTCCACTGCCGACCCCAGCGTGAGCTCTGAGGTTGCTTCAGCTGCCTCCAACTACTTCCCTGGTGGCACCGCCGCCGGATCTGGCCTCATGCCCATGCCTACCAACGGCACCAGCGGCGTTGCTGCCGGTTCTGCTGCCGGCAACGTTGCTAGCGGTTCCGCATACTCCAGCTTCTTGAGCGAGGCCTCCGCATCTGCCTCTGGCAGCTCTGTAAGTTGATCGACATCTCTCTCGAACATGAGGATTCTTAGCTAACATATCTCAGCTCGACTCCGACGCTACCCAGTCTGCCATCTCTGCTGGTGGCTCTGCTGCTTCCACCGCTTCTCGCGAGGCTGCCACTGCCACTACCGGCTCCTCTGGCTCCAGCGGTTCGTCCGCATCTGGCTCCGGCACCTCGTCTGGTGACTCTGGTGCCATCCAGACCGCTGCTCCCTTCATGCTCGGTGCTGCCGGTCTTGCTTTCGCTGCTCTCTTGTAGAGTCGGACATATCTAGCAAGATTCCGTCAGCAGCCATCTGCTGATGCACACTATGTCGTCACAACGACACAAAATTCTCTCTACGAGCGGTTCTGTCCCGAAGTGTTCAGGTCAGGATCGTAGATACGCTACGACTTAAAACTTTTGTACATAATTTTCCCAAACAATCACACCAGATAAAATTCATATTTCAGCGGTAACCGAGGCTATGATTTTATTCACGTCTGTTATTATCCTTATAATGCCCAATAAGATACACGTACTGTTGATGTAGTATCTCAGCGGCATGCCCACCCCGTCTTCGACCTGAGTCCGATCGTAGCAGGAGGTAGTGTACTAATTGCTGGGACACAGCCAAATTTAAGTGTTATTCCACTGGTAATCTGCATCAATTGTAAAAATAGGTTAGTCGATACTGCAATGGTAGATTTGATCAAAAAAGGACGTATACCTTTGAATGTCGCTTACCGTAAACTTATACGCAGCCTCTACATGCATCTCTCTAAATCACACGTTGAGATATTTGAGTGGTTGCATAGATAGGCACCTAGCTGGGAATGATGAATAATTGCATCCAAGAGATGAGAACTACGTTCCTGTGATCGGCGAACCGCAAGGTGTTCTACTCCAGTAGAGCGAAGTTGTGGTAATTGTTCGAGAATGGTAAGCCGGGAAGATGGAAGTCTCGATCGAGCCTAGTCCGCAGCTTTACACCTCCTGCCGGCTCTTTCGATGATCACAGCTATTTCCCACCCTCTAATACACCCAGACCCACTACACCATCACCAATACACCCGATTCGTGATAACGCGACCACGACGGACCGAGGCACAGGGCGACAAACTCACAGCAGCCATGCACGGGCAGCACGGCGTGCTCAAACCAGTACCGCAATCGCGCGACGCATACTCCCAAGTCACCCCGTTGCAGGGTAATCACAGCTACTATGGCGCCCAGTACGCGCATCCGTCGCAGACGCAGCAATCGCAACAATCGCAGCAGTCGCAACAGTCGAACTCGTGGTCTGGGTCCTTAGAATCACCCTACTATCCCTACGCGACACCTTCAGCGCAACAGGGCAGCCAATACAGCAGCGGCGCATATGCGACTCCGACACAGTCTTCGAGCGCGTCGCAAACTGCGCAGTACTCAGGCTATAATCCAAGTAGTAACTCGTACACCTATCCTGAACCTTCGCAATCGACGCCATACACTCCACAGGAGCAGGCTGGACGAAGCGAGGATCCTACATCTCCAAACCAGGACTCCGGTCAAAAGAATGACAGAGCGACGTATGGACTACGATACCAGAACACCGTGCATGACCTCGACGAGTTGATGAATCTGCTGCAAGCCGAGATCGATGCTGCGAACAAAGACGGCGTTCATGAATGCGTCAAGTCGGAGTTGTCGCTGGGCGGCAATGCTTTTGTGCCGTTGATGAGACCGAACATTGGACCTTACGCGGACGGAGGGAACCAGGACCTACCGGCTGACTTCAAGAAGAACTTTACGGAAGAACTCGCGAAAGAGAAAAGGGCTGGCCAGGAAAAGGACACCCAGGAAAAGGACACCCAGGAAAAGGACACCCAGGATGAGTCGCAGACCCAATCGCAAGATGCGCCGCAGCAAGATAACGATACACCTGCCGCTCAACCGGAGAACGAACCATCAGAGGCTCAGCAACCTACCTCCTCGTCTACTCCCCAACAAACACGAAGCAAACCAGCCGTCCCCGAACCAGGTGATCCTCTCACGAACTGTCCAAACGCCACAGTCGATTGCATCCTCAACATCGCCGACACAGACGTCCGCTCCATCATTCAACGCGCCGCTTCCCGCGGTCTCGTCCAGCGCATCGTCAACCTTGACGGCTATAAATACATGTTCAACAACTTCTGGACCTCGCGTGTGGATGGCGACGGCTTGCGCTTCTCCTACACCTGCCGCGACAGCCTGCAGAACAAAGATCGCTACGCCCACGTTCCTGCCAGAGCAACCACCGCTGCGCCGTCTCAGAAGGCCGATGTCCTGAAACGCAGAACGAAAGAGAGCTGGGATTGCAAGGGCTCGATCTCAATCAAATTCTCGCAGAACGTCGGCGCGATCGTCATTCAATACCGCCATGCGGCTATACATCCCACGCACGCTGAGCGCAAGCGGCCTCCGCGCAAACCCTCGTCAAGGACCCCGGGTGTTCGAGGACCTGGGAGACCAAAAGGATCGGCGGGTACGAAGAGAAAGCGGGACTCTGATGTTGCAGGTGTAGCAGGCGCGGCGGCTGGTCTTCCGGAGCCTTTGTCGTATGCTGCGCAGTATGCACGACCTGCTGTGAGAGAGCCTAGTCTTTTCGAACTGTTACAGCAGAGTGCGGTCGAGAGTGCGGCGAATGAAGACGGTGGGCAGCTGGGCGATTCGTCGAAACCGTGGTGGTCGATCACTTGAAGGAGCGTACGTGATTTGAGGTGAATGATATGAATTTGGGTGCCTCGTTGGTGATGTAGCCGACGACGAGGCGTGCCACCAGATGGGATGCAAACATGGGCAAAGTGCTGCACAGCCGGGAAAACTTTGGTGGTGTCAACACCTGCAGCACATCGCCTGCATCATGTCTGCATCGCGAGTTCGGGACTTGATGGCATCAACGCAAGGCGAGCCAACAGAATCGCCCACAGCGCCAGTGGAAATGCAAGATCCCGTCGAGATCGAACTTCTGGATGACCATGAGGGCGATCAGTCGAGGCTTCGTGAGTCGATGTGTGGAACGGCGGAGTCTGTAGGTCGAAGGGGCTTTGAGATCATGGTTTGCATGAAAGCCATGTTAGTGAGCAATCACCGGACAGTCGCAAGACACAATCAAAAGCACCAGCGACATGAACAATATAATGCATAGTTTATGTAATAATCCTACGAGAGGAGTAGGCAGAAGAGCAAAACAGCTTCTCTCTCTACTTTCCTCTCTTCTTGGAACGGTAGACGTACAGCGTTCTTCTGCACCGTTCGTTATACAACAGAAAAAAATCGCAAGATCAATCGCTTGCCATCAAGGTTTGCACGCAAGAATGTGTACTCGCGCAGCCAAGGAACCAAAAGTATTCCCCCCTTGCTTGATTGAATCCATTCTGCATCAAAACGGCAAAAGAACAGCTCCCTCACGTATTCGAAACATGGACCTTAGGATAATTTGCAGCTGAC